>CEPS01012343.1_pt1 | contig 142443 bp, 135 predicted proteins | sample 530401 | NCBI WGS metagenome assembly CEPS01 (sample SAMEA2620035, study PRJEB7988) | marine metagenome | biome: marine biome (ENVO:00000447); feature: mesopelagic zone (ENVO:00000213) & marine oxygen minimum zone (ENVO:01000065); material: "saline water (ENVO:00002010), including plankton... | reverse complement strand
CAGGGCCCGCACTTCGTCCAGATCGACTTCCTGATGGTAACGGATTCCACCCTTAAAAGGACCCCGGGCGTTGTTGTGCTGAATGCGATACCCCTTGAAGACGGCCAGTGAGCCGTCGTCTCTGTTAAGTGGTACTTCGACGGCAAGTTCACGATCGGGCATCATGAGTGAATTTGAAAAGTTTTCTTCCAGTCCAAGTTTATCGGCGGCTCTCTCAAACTGGTCACAGCATGCTTTGAAATTATTTACCTTCACTTCAGACATTCTTTAATCTCCCTATCCTTTTGACAGCAAAGAAATCAATAGCGGCGGAATCCGGCGTTGTCAAGCCGCAGACGGCAACCTTTTGAAGGGAATTTCGCGAAATTTCGGCTGTTTTAGACACAAGCCTCCTGCATGCCTTCCGTAGATCGGCTTTTGCAGCAGGTTTTATACCGGGTATACAAAAATTTTTGTCGATGAGGGTATTAGAATCCTTCCCTGAACTTCTCCGCGGGGTATTTCTCAATATTCTTATCAATCTTCCTCTTCACAGCTATAGAGATATCAATCTCATTCCTGTTTGCAAAGGCGATGGCATAAATCATAATATCCGCCAATTCATCAGTGGCATCCTCTAACAGCTGGTCTTTCATCTCTTCTTGAGCTTCCTCAGTGGTCTTCCATTTGAACAAATCCATTAATTCTGAAGCTTCTACAGTCAATGCCATAGACAAGTTCTTCGGGCTGTGGAATTGAGCCCAATCTCTATCATCAACAAAATTATCCACTGCAGTTTTAAGGTCTTGAACCGTGGTCGTATCATCCATACTGTTCTCCAGTAATAGTGGTGCTCCTATTTAAAGGCTAAAAAACCCTCTCGCAGTAGAATGTATCCTGTTATCAAGAGCAAATCAACTAATCAAAATATTCCCTCTAGGAACAAACCAGATGAGTTTCGTAAAAAGGTCGCTTTTTTGACTTTTTATGAGAGTGTTTTGTATTTGGTGTTTAGTGTTTTATTATGGCGCCCTCAAGCACCTCTTAATCGTAATCAAATAGGTTTAAGATTATGATTATAAAAAAAATACCCAATTACTTTAAAGGCAACTTAAATTGCCTTTTGTAAGAAAACAACTTTCGGAACAGAACACTGTTATACCCGCATATATTTCAAACAAAACACCAAATCCCGCGAGGCGGGAATGAATTCGACTTTTTACGAATTCATCATTATGTGAATACGGAAAAAATGGATTTTCTTATTCCAAGAACAACTTTTTCATTTTTTAAAATATCTTCCAGTTCACCTGGATCAAGATGAACTGCACCGCAATCTTCATTTACACATATATCAATCTTTATGTCTCCCTTGTCGACTTGAGCCAGGCTTCTGGTTCCGCATCGAAAACAATGGTATTTGTGCTCATCACGGTATTTTTCGTTGGATTCTTTTGACGCTGTTTCTCTTAACTTTTTGATCTGTTTTTGCTCCTGTTCTTTAAAATATGCTTCTTCAGACCCGGCCTTCGATTCAATTTTAACCGAAACTCGATCTTTGTACATAATATTTTCCTCCTTTTTGATTGGCAAATCAACCTTCCTGTAAAGGTAACCGCTCACCGCAGGGCTATGCAGTAAAATGGTTGACCCTTTTTTGCGGGTAGATTGCAATTTTATCATTGTGCGTGGAAATTATGCAAACCGCAACATATTAAAACCCATCGTTTGCGGTGACAATTGGGGCTCGGGTACCAATGGAGAGGCTATTTGCCAACCATTGCTTTTTACAAAATTTAGTCAACTTGAGAAAATTACGGATATTTTAGACAAAGATCCCCGTTGATCTCTCGACGGGTCTGATGCTAAAAGCAGGCTTCGGCTGGGCAGTCAGGATCGATCAGGTAGTCATCCACGGAGGATATGGGGTATGAACCCGAGATAAAGGGTGGGGCATTAGGCTTTGAGCGGAGTTTGCGCTTCACCTACTATATCCCAAGATGCTTCAAGATCTTTTTGACGATAGCTTCATCTTCAATGCAAAGAGATAAACAGCTGACAAGCTTTTGCTTATCCATCCCTTATTACTTTAAGTATTCGTTTGTGGACCTGTTCGAGTATTTAGTACATCCGGAAACCCTGCTCAAATATCTTCCACTACCATTTTGATCGCACCGCAGGGACATTCGGTCGCGCATAGCGCGCAACCCTTGCAGTAGTCGTACTTGAACGCGAAGCGCTTGCCTGGGCCCAGCTTGGTGATCGCATTGTCGGGGCACACGCCATAGCAATTATCGCATTCGAAGCAGTTGCCGCAAGACATGCAGCGGCGCGCCTCGTACAGCGCATTGTCTTGGTTGAGGTCGCCGACCACCTCGGCAAATCCTGACGAGCGCCGTACCACGTCAAGCATCGGGCGCAGCGTGCGCGGCGCATCCGAGTAGTACCAGGTGTTGAGCTTGCCGAAATCGACAATTTCGTGTTTTTCTGGCGACACGAATGCCCCGCCACACAAGTAGGCATCGATACTGCGCGCCGCTTTCTTGCCGTGACCGATCGAGGTGGTGACGGTACGCGCCGATGGCACCATATCACCGCCGGCAAAAATACCCTCAGCCCCGGTTTGCATGTCGAAACCGACCTCGACGATGCCGTTGTTGATTTTTAATCCGTCTATATTTTTGAGCGGCACGGTGTCGACATTTTGCCCCAGGGCCAGGACGATGACATCCGCTTCGACGGTTTCCAGCTGCCCGGTGGGTTGCGGCCAGCGGTCTTCGCCCGCGACCATGACTTCGAGCGTGACCGTGTTGCCCGAAACTTCTTTGATCGAGCGCAGGTTCTGCAGCTCGGCGCCTTCCTCGATCGCTTCATGCACCTCGAATACATGCGCTGGCATCTGCTCGCGCGATTCCAGCACGACCACGGTGGTCTGACGCGCGCCGAGGCGCAGCGCGCTGCGCGCGGCGTCCATCGCGGTGTTACCTCCGCCGTAAACCAACACCCGACCGCGTAGATTGGTCGGGTTCTCCAGTTCGGTATCGCGCAACACTTTGACTGCGTCGAGTATCGGGGTATCGCCCTTCAGGGGGATGTCGATGCGTTTGGGCTGCTGGGCGCCGGTACACAGAAACACGGCATCGAATTTCCCCTTTTTCCGGGCGGAAACAATGTCGTCGATACGCGTGTCGAGTTTGATTTCCACCCCCATTGCCTCGATGCGTTCGATTTCGGCGCGCAGTTTTTCGCGCGGCATGCGGTACCTGGGGATGCCGTAACGGACCATGCCGCCGGCCTTTGGCGACGCCTCAAAAATGGTCACGTTGTGACCGCAGCGACGCAGGTGATAAGCCGCTGAAAGCCCACCGGGACCGGCGCCGACAATCATCACGCGCTTACCCGTTGATTTGCCCGCCGCCATGGTCCAGCCATACTTCAGGGCCTGATCTCCCAGAAAGCGCTCCACCGAATTGATTCCCACAGCCTGGTCCAGTTGCAGGCGGTTACAGGCACTCTCGCAGGGGTGGTAGCAGACGCGCCCCATGGTCGCGGGCAGCGGGTTGTCGTCCATGATCTGGCGCCATGCGGTTTCGTAGTCGCCTTCCTCAGCGTAGCCGAGCCAGGCCTGGATATTTTCGCCCGCAGGGCAGGCATGGTTGCAGGGCGGCAAGCGGTCGAGGTAAACTGGGCGTTCGGTACGCCAGGTGCCGGTCTTGTTGAGCAGGCTACTGCCGACGTCGAGCGTGACCGCAAACGGTTTGGACTGTGCCACGACTTTGTTACTCATGCCTCCTCATCCTCCCGTGAGAGCAGGTCAAAACGCCTGATGTTGCGGTCGGCGATGGCCTGCAGTTGTTCGAGCTGATGGACATTGGCCGGTTTGAACACGTGCGCAAAGCGCCGCTGTAGCTTGAGATATTCGTCCACCGGCACTTTGCGACGAATCCTTGTCGCCCCGGTGAGCTCGCCCTCCTCCGCCTCGAACAGCGGATACAGGCCGCACTCGACCGCCAGGCGGGCAAGCTTGACGGTGTCACCCGGTTTCGAACCCCAGCCCAGCGGGCAAGGCACGAAAATCTCGACGTAACGCGCGCCGCGAAACTGCATCGCCTTGTCGACCTTGTGCTCCAAGTCGTGCAAATCGTACACCGAGGCGGTCGCGACGTAGGGAATATTGTGCGCCATCGCAATCAGCGGTACGCTCTTGCCGGTACTGAATGCATTGCCGGGTTCTTTTCCTACCGGCATAGTGGTGGCGGTACGCGCCGCCCCAGGAGTGGCGCTGGAACGTTGCACCCCGGTATTCATGTAAGCCTGGTTGTTGTAGCAGATGTAGAGCACATCGTCGTTGCGATCGAAGATTCCCGACAGGCAGCCAAAACCGATATCGGTGGTGCCGCCGTCCCCGCCCTGGGCGATCACACGCACCTCTTCACGACCCTTGACTTTCATCGCCGCAGCGATTCCCGAAGCCACTGCCGCGGCGTTGCCGAACAGCGAGTGGATCCACGGCATCGACCAGGCCGTCTCCGGATAGGGCGTGGTGAACACCTCGAGGCAGCCGGTAGCGTTGGCGGCGATGAGCTGGTTGTCTGTCGCGCGCATCGCCACGTCGATGGCGATCCGGGCACCTAATGCCTCGCCGCAACCCTGACAGGCGCGGTGCCCGGAGTCCAGCGAATTGGAGCGGTCCATGGTGCCCTGCACGCTGCGGTGTTCCTCGTCAAGCAGGCGGTTGCCGACGGTAAGCGTACCAGTCTGGTAAAACTTGATTTTTTGTTGGGTTTCGGGAACTTGTGCCATGACTCTCTCCTAAATCGTTTTCGCGGCGGCGACCACGCCGACGTCGTGAAGAATATTTTCCGCAATCGAACCCGAGCGGCGTTGCTGTTTTTCGCGCTCGAGTTCGCGCTCGACCATACCCTTGTCGATGTCGTGAAAATGGGGTTCTTCGAGTTGATCCTTGAGCCCCTTTTCGAACATGCGGCGCAGACCGGCGCGGGTGATGGGCCGGCCACCGAGACCGCCAATCACCGATTGCACCTTGATTGGGTAGTCTTTCAGCGCCATGCGTACATTAATCGACACGATGCCGCCCATGCCGACCGCAAGGCACTTTTCAAACACGATCACGCGCTTTGCGTCCTTGAGTGTTTTACACAACGCCGCGCTCGGGAAGGGGCGAAATGAACGGATCGTCAGCGCGCCGACCGAGTGGCCTTCGGCGCGCATGCCAGCAAGCACTTCTTTCATTGTGCCAATCACCGAGCCCATCGTGATCACCACGGTTTCGGAGCCTGCGCAGTCGAATTCCTTGATCAGGCCGCCGGAATCACGCCCGAAGATCGCCTCGAATTCGGCGGCTTGCTGCAGGATCAATTCGAGCGCATCGAGTTGTTTTTGGTGGCTCAAAAATCGCACCTCGGTAAAGGCTTCGGGGCCGACCATCGCCCCCATCGACAGCGGCGCCGCTGGGTCCAGCACTTGGCGCGGCTCGAACGGCGGCAGGAACTCGTCGACCTGCGATTGCTCGGGGATATCCACCTGCGAATAGGAATGGGTGAGGATAAAACCGTCCATGCATACCATCACCGGCAAGCTCAGTTCCTCGGCCAGCTTGAAAGCCTGGATGTGTACGTCTGCCGCCTGCTGATTACTCTCGACGAACAGTTGCAGCCAGCCGGCATCGCGCGCCGACATCGAGTCGCTCCAGTCGTTCCAGATGTTGATTGGTGCGCCGATGGCGCGATTGCCGACCGTCATCACGATAGGCAGGCCCATGCCGGAGGCGTTGTAGACCGCCTCCATCATGAACAGCATGCCCTGGCTGGAGGTGGCGGTATAGCTGCGCGCGCCCGCGGCCGCCGAACCGATGCAGGCCGAGAGCGCTCCAAACTCGGATTCGACCAGCAGGAACTCGCAGTTTTCGATTGCACCGGTCTTCACCATCGAGCCGAGGTCTTCGACGATATGCGTCTGCGGGGTAATCGGATAAGCGGAGATGACTTCCGGGCGACACAGGGCCACCACTTCAGCGACCGCATGTGAACCTTCGACTTGTTTTAACATTGTTTTCGCTCCTTAAGGATCAGGTGGTCGCAGCCGCTTCATGCGCGGCACGCGCCGCCTCGACGTTCATTTCGCCGACCTTGCCGGGAAACTTTTTCATGATCGCCACACAAACCGAGTCGATATGCACAGTATCGCTCATCGCGGTAAAGGCGCCCAGCAGCACAGTGTTCGGAGTCGGGCGCTTGAGATGTTTAAGCGCCAGCTCGGTTGCCGCTACGGTGGCCACATGGCCGGCCGGCAGTTTTCTAGTCGCTTCCTCGATACCGAGTTGCGCCAGCGTCCTGGTGGTGTTGATCAACACGTAACCGTCTTCGCGCAGGCCAGCAAATACGTCGATCGCGGTGAACAGCGTCGGATCCTGCACGATCAGCAGCGTCGGATCCAGAACCGGTTCGCGCAGCTCGATTTCCTGGTCGTCGATACGCACGTAGGCGACCACCGGCGCGCCCATGCGCTCCGAACCGAAGCTCGGCACCGCCTGGGAATATTTACCTTCTTCGAAAGCGGCGTGTGACAACATCTCGGCGGCAGAGACCACCCCCTGACCGCCGCGGCCGTGTATGCGTACTTGAAACATGTTGCAGTCCTCCGTTAATCAGACAAGCGTGGTGATATTCACTTTTCGTATACCGGGGCCACCAGCACCGGTATGCGGGAAATCTACGTAAGCCTTCACGCTGTCGAGCCGAGCAAGTGTGCGCCAATCGAAGTATCGGTATGCGTGCCCACGACAATGAGATCCCCTTCACGGCGTTTCATTGATAAGAACTCGCTTTTTGAGATCGGGCAGGTCGAAATTTTATCATTGTGTGTGGAAATCATGCAAACCGCAACATATTAAAACCCATCGTTTGCGGTGTCAATTGAAACTCAGATACCAACAGAGAGGCTATTTGTCAATCATTATTTCTTAATTTCTTACCAAATTTTTAGTCAACTTAAGAAAATTGCGGGCATTTTAAACAAAGATCCCCGTTGATCTTTACTGCTGCTACACCTTTTTCAATCGGGCCCGACACTACGGATCCGGTATATTTGCGCGGCGTTTTCCACCGCTACTTTGCGCGCCAGTGTCGCAGACAGCAGCGACAGAAAATGCCTGGTGGCTTTGAATTTCAAAGTGTTCCTCTTGGAAAACTCGACCCCCGGTCCGGTGCCTTGCAGGTGAGATGGCGCAAAAAACGAATCCGTGCCGATTACAAAACGATCCGGATGGCGCCTGAGAAGTGCGAGCTACCGCTGCTCCAGCCGGCCATACGCGAGCAACTTGTTGCTCATCGGCGCCCTGTCGCCGACAACCCGGAGGGTTAAGTACAGGTTGGGATGATCATCCATCAGATCGCCGATAGTAGCTGCTGTCATGGCACCGAGTGGATCCGAGCCACCGTGTGCCCAGACGATCCTGGCCTTGCCATTGTGTGCGAGTAACCGGCGCAACCGGCCAATTGTTGCCGGTAGTTCGGGAGGATTATGGCCTCCCGCGTAACGGGCCGGTGTCGGGGACTTTTCTGCCACGGCATCCATGTGCAGATCGATTGGCACGTCGAGCCTTGCCGCCACGTCAGCCAACAGCAACAGCAGCGGGTGTTTCGATCTGAGGACCGTTTTGGCGGGTGGTTCCTCCGACTAATATGACCACACATTTTAGGTATATGAGAGATTGGGGAGTTTATCCCAAGACTTCATCCTTGACAATACGATCTTCATCCGCTATGGGACTTACTGTTGCATCATTGCAATACAATATGCTGTTACTCATCTCCAGTGGCTACACAACTCTGTTTTCCCGTTGATCTGTTTTCAAAAAACGAATTCTTATCCTTTTAATCAGTGACACCTTTGTGCTCCTATTTTGTTCAGCAAATATTCAGTTACCAATCAGTAATATTGAATTAACAAACCGCCAACTCAAACCAGCGTTAATTATTCAGATCTCGAATCATCACAATCTAGGTAACATTACAGATAAAGGGCGATATTATGCTAAATATTCAAAAATTATTACTTCTGCTCACTGTCATTTTTTTCATTCAAGGCTGTAACAGTGAAGCTCAATCTAGCTTTGACGATAATGAACTCAAGGCGATTAGCCTCTTATCAAACATGTCACTCAAAGAAAAGATAGCCCAAAAAATGATTTTAGACTTTAGGTATTGGTGTGATGTCACTCAACCTAGCTGTACTGAAAATCTCACTGATATTAATAGCGATATAAAACGCATTATTCATGATCATCATATTGGCGGCGTTATTTTATTTTCAAACAACTTAACTGATACAGCTCAAACCACGCGTTTTATTCATGATCTACAAGCCTCTGTAAATAAAGATCAAAAATTAGGTTTATTTATTACCTTAGATCAAGAAGGCGGAAATGTGGTTCGCCTATCACGCCAAGACGCAACCAATATGCCGGGTAATATGGCACTCGGCGCTGCTTACCTGTCTCAACATAATAATAATCTAGCCTATGAAGTCGGCCAAGTGTTAGGCGAAGAGGTAAAAGCTGTAGGGGTAAACGTTAACTTTGCCCCTGCGGTCGATATACAAAGTAACCCATTAAATGCAGTTATCAACGTACGTGCATATGGTGAAAAACCAGAAACCATCAGCCTATTAGGCGGGCAAATGGCAAAAGGTATGAACGACAGCCAGGTCATTGCCACCTTTAAACACTTTCCAGGCCATGGCGATACCGATGTCGATTCTCATTTCGGCCTACCAATAGTCAACCGCACCAAACAAGAAGCTTATCAATATGATCTTGAGCCATATCGGCAAGCCATTATTCAAGGGTATGCGCCAGATATGATAATGACGGCTCATATTCAATATCCAAGCTTAGATGACAGCACCATTAACACCTCTAAAACCCAAGAAAGCATGATAATGCCAGCCACTTTATCACGTAAAATACAGCAAAACATTTTACGTGACGAAATGGGATACCAAGGCCTTACCGTCACTGATGCGCTAGATATGAAAGGCATTAGCGAGTTTTTCACAGAAACCGATGCTGTGATTAAAACCTTTCAAGCGGGCGTCGATATTGCCCTCATGCCCATCAATATCCGTACTGCGACCGGAGGTAGCCAACTGCAAACGCTCATCAATAACGTGGAATATGCCGTACTCAATGGCGATATTGATATTAATGACATCGATCAGTCTGTATTGCGTATTTTAAAAACAAAGTTAAAATATAATATTATTCATCAAGAAAAAGCACAAAGCATTGAAGATAAAATAATTATAGCAAAAGACATTATTGGTTCACCGCAACATAAAGCCATTGAACAAGAAGTCACTCAAAAGTCTATTACACTCATTAAAAATGATGCATTACTCCCCTTACGCTCAACTAATGAACTAGGACATATCCACATTTTGACTCCTTGGAATGAACAAGGTGTGTAGCGTTTCAAAGGAAAGTGGACAGATTTAGGGATGAAATAAGGGACGGTTTTAGGTTATAAACAAGATTGCGAAAGGAGGACCAGGTGGATTCTAAAACCAGTAAGAGCCCTGAATCTGTGGTTAGAGAGATCAAACGCAAAACTCGCCACAAATTCAATTCTGAGGAAAACCTGTTGATCCCACTTTCAAGGAATTCGATGGACTTTAGCTGAAATGGCCATCAAAATACAGGCGGCTCGTCTTTTAATCTATGATGCATTGATCAAATCGGAAAAACGTGGTCAAATAATTGCAAAAGAGGCCTCCATGGCAAAGAAATATACAAATGCAATCTATATGGGTGTGTGATCAGGCCATTCAATTGCACGGCGCCTATGGCTACACAACGGATTATGAGATCGAGCGTTATTATTGGGATGTCAGGGGCTGGTCCATGGGTGGGGGTACGACGCAGATATGCCTGAACCGGATTGCACACGAGATATTGAAGTAAGTCAATCATGCAAAAAAGCCTAACCAAAATAAAAGTTGAAAAAGCCGTGGGGACCGTTTTGGCCCACGATATCACACGCATCATACCGGGTGAATTCAAGGGAGTTGGATTTAGAAAAGGCTATGTCAGCAAACAGGAAGACATTTCCGAACTGCAGAAAATCGGTAAAGAACACATCTACGTGTTAAATCTCACAAAAGATCAACTTCATGAAGACGAGGCGGCCTTGCGTATCGCTCGTGCCATTTGTGGGGACAACCTGACCTGGACAAAACCTGCCGAAGGCAAAATAAAGGTCTTTTTTCAACCATTTTCCAACAATCATATGACATCCATTCATCATGTCTTAATCCCCATATGTCGTAATAATTATCAGATTGGTTCGCAGTTATCATGTCTCAATCGTCATATTCAAAATTTGAAAGTATTGATTTAACTTTAATTTTATGAGCGCAAATATCATCCATATCAATTACTAAAAGATATTGGTATTCGTCTGAATCAGATTCGACTAATACAATTGTTACCTTTGAAAATAACTTTGAAATTTGGTCTATATTTTCAAATATTTGGTCTATGTAAGGTTCGACATTTCTTTCCGCACCTGCAATAATTAAATTAAATCGTATCATTGCACTTGAAAATTCAAGTTAAATGGTTAATAGATAAGGCATTGTTTTTTTCAAAGCGGATAAATCGAAGATGGTGAATTGTGTATCGGCTTCAGCTGCAGCCCAACATGTTGAAGCACTCATTCGCACAAACAATAATAAACCGAATCAACTAGAGGGGTTTTGTTGTCAAGGTTAATTGTTTGTGCCAACAAATAGCTAATAACAAATTACAAATAACTCTCAATTGAGTTTTGATTCAGGAGGAGTGTTGTGAGATTACCAAAATTTGAATATGTGGAACCCAAAAGCATCGAAGAGGCTTGCTCCATTCTGTCGGATGAATCATCGGCCAAAATACTGGCAGGCGGGACCGACCTTTTGGCAAACATGAAGCATAGGGTTGAGGTGCCATCTGTCCTTGCAAATATCAAAAGGATTTCCGGATTGGACTTCATCCGGCAGGATAACGGTGCCATTAGGATTGGTGCCCTTACGCCCCTTAAGCGGCTGTACAAAACCACCCTTGTCACCGAAAAGGTCCCAGCCCTTTCCTCCGCTGCTGCTTCCGTGGGCTCATACCATCATCAAACCATGGGAACCCTGGGGGGGAACCTGTGCCAGCAAAACAGGTGCAAGTACTTTAATCAATCCCAATGGTGGCGGAGCGCCAGGGAACCCTGCTTTAAGGCGGGAGGGGGGATCTGTCACGTAGTGAATAAAAAGGAGATCTGTTATTCAAGCTACTGCGGGGATATGGCCCCTATCCTCCTGGTCATGAATGCAAAGGTTGTTTTGGCAAATAAGGGAGACTCGCGCGAAATCTCTTTACAGAGTCTCTTCTCCGGAGATGGAAAGACCCCACTCGATACGAAAAAAGGGGAGATCTTAACCGAAATCGTTATCCCCGAAGAGGCCCTAAATAGTTTTTCCACCTACTCGAAATTTGCAAATCGCGAAAGCATCGATTTCCCCATTGTGGGTGCGGCCATATGGTCATCCGTGCAAAGGAAGGAGCACAGGGTCTCTTTCACGGCCGTAGATCGAAAGCCGATAAGGGCTCGAAATATTGAAAGTGTTTTGAAGGGGAGGGACCTCAGCGAGGAGATAGTGGAAGAGGTGGCCGGTCTTGCCTCCAAAGAGGCCGCACTGGTCAAATCCTCCAATTACGCTCCCTCCTACAAGAGACGATTAATGGAAGGACTCCTTCGATCCACTCTGAAGGAAGCCATGAGGAGGTCATAAAAATGAAACAGGAGATAGCGCTGAATATCAACGGCGACACCTACGAATTGCTTGTTTCCCCCAACCAGACGCTGCTTGAGGTCTTGAGGGACAATTTGGGTTTAATGGGAACCAAGCGTGGATGCGATTTAGGTGCCTGCGGGGCCTGCACGGTGCTCTTAAAAGGGGAGGCCTATCTCTCTTGCCTGATGCTGGCGATGGATGCGGTTGACAAGGAGATTGTCACCATAGAGGGTTTGGGTGGAAGGGGTAATCTCGATCCTTTGCAGAGTGCCTTTGTGGAGCAAGGAGCTCTTCAGTGTGGATTTTGCACCCCCGGCATGATCTTAACCGCAAAGGCCATGTTGAGTGAAGAAGATCATCCGACAGAGGATATCATAAAAAAAAGGATGGCGGGCAACCTATGCCGCTGCACGGGGTATAAGAAAGTCATCGAGGCGCTGCAGAGCGTTAGCGAGCAGACTGCAGAGGAGGAATAGATGGAAAGAGAACTCACAGTGGTAGGCAACAGGATGCCCATGCTGGATGCAGCGGCCAAGGCAAAGGGTACGGCCCAGTTCATAGATGATCTTGTCCTTCCAGGAATGCTTCATGGAAAGATACTGAGGAGTCCCCTTCCCCATGCAAAGATTCTCCATATCGATACGTCAAAGGCAGAGAAACTCAGCGGTGTAAAGGGGGTTATGACGGGCACGGATATCCCAGATCGAAAATACGGCATCGTACCCAAGGCAAAGGATGAGTACGCCCTGGCCAAGACCAAGGTTCGTTATATAGGAGATGAGGTGGCCGCAGTCTGTGCCGTCGACCCTGAAATAGCGGAGGAGGCCTTGGAACTCATCAAGGTTGACTATGAAGAACTCCCCGCCGTATTCGATCCCATGGAGGCCATCAAGGAAGGAGCGCCCCTGGTGCATGCCGATGTACAAAAAAACATTTCCGCATCCATCAGAAAGGAATTCGGGGATGTGGAAAAGGCATTTGGAGAAAGCGATTTCATCTTTGAGGATACCTTCTATTCCCAGGCTGTCAATCATGCTCCTCTTGAGCCCCATGGTGCCCTTGCCCAGTATGACCCGAAGGGGGAACTTACCATATGGTCTTCAACCCAGATACCATTTTTCCTGCGAAGGAATCTGTCGACCACCCTTCTTGTCCCCGAGAGCAAGCTCCGGGTGATCAAACCAAAGGTGGGTGGAGGTTTTGGCCAGAAGGTCGATATGTTCGCAAAGGATTTCTGTGCATGCTGGTTTGCCATGAACATCGGAAGACCCGTAAAATTCATTTATGATCGGGAGGAGGTCTTTATTGGCACCAGACAAAGACACCCCGTGTATCTGAGCGTAAAGACCGGTTTGAATAAGGAGGGAAATATCCTTGCCCAACAATTTAAGGCCTATGCGGACGGCGGAGCATACAACAGCACCGCCCCTGTGATGATCACACTTATGGGATTTTTTCTCATGATACCCTATAAAGTGCCCAACCTGCTCCACGAGGGTTACCATGTATACACCAACAAACCGGTCGGTGGGGCTATGAGGGGACATGGCATCCCTCAAGCCCGATTTGCGGTGGAGCGTCAATTGGATATGATTGCAGAGCGTATGGATTTGGATCCGGGTGAGATAAGGATTCGGAACAGTATTCACGCCGGGGAACCGCATCCGGCCAAGTTTGTGATCAACACCTGCGGATTTGTGGATACCGTTAAGAAGGCGGCCGAGGGCATAGGGTGGGCCCAAAAGAGGGGTAAACTTCCATTCGGCAGGGGTGTGGGGATGGCAGGTGGGTCCTTTCCAAGCGGTGTCAGCAACATGAGCCACATAAGTTCAGGGGCTGTGGTTCAATTGGGACGGGAGGGGGCCGTAAATGTCCTGACAGGGGCCGCAGACATAGGCCAGGGGGCGGAAACGGTGATCGGCCAGATTGTTGCGGAAGAATTGGGCGTACTTCTCGAAGACGTCAGGGTGACCGCGGCTGACACGGGCATTACGCCTCTAGACCCCGGCACTTTCGGAAGCGGGGTTACGGTCAGGGCCGGTAATGCAGCCAGATTAGCCGCGATCTCCGTCAAAAATAAGCTTTTCGAAATCGTGTCTGAAAAACTGGAAGCCAGTGTGGATGATCTTGTGGCTGAAAAGAGAAAAATCTATGTGAAAGGCTCTCCCGATAAAGGAATGACCCTTTCTGATGCCCTCAAGGCCTATCAGTACGGGGACCATCCTATGCCCATCGTGGGCAGGGGGTCCTGGATGGCACCGACCACGGAACCCACAACTTTGCTCAAAGAGAATGGAAATTTTGCTCCTAACTATTCCTTTATGACTCAAGCGGCAGAGGTTGAAGTCGACCCTCAAACAGGCAGGGTAAAGCTCCTGAAGATGGCGGCGGCCCATGATTGCGGAAAAATGATCAATCCATTGCTCGTTGAGGGGCAGCTTGAAGGTTCCGTTGTGGGTGGAATGGGACAGGCCCTCTATGAAGACGTGATCGTCGAAAAGGGGCAGGTGATGAATCCCTCTTTTCTCGATTATGGCTTTCCCACCGCAATGGAGATGCCGGAAATCGAGGCCATTGAGGTGGAAACAATTGATCCCCTGGGACCATTCGGGGCCAAAGAGGCCGGGGAAGGCACACAAGTATCCCCCGCTCCCGCTATTGTCAATGCCATCTATGACGCCATAGGCATTGACTTCATGGAAATGCCGGTAACCCCTGAAAAGATCCTCAAGGCCCTGGAGGAGAAAAAGAAATAAGGATTGTAACCTCTGAACTAAAAAAAGGAGATAATCGATCAAGATGCTGGAAGGTTGCTGCCCATGGCCTTCGGAACTCGCTGAAACGTACACGGCCCGGAGCACATGGGAAAATCTCACTTTTGGCGATGTCCTGGATCGAAGCGCCCGGCACTTTTCCGAGCGAGAGGCCCTGGTGGGCGTCTCCCCCGTCATGGGAGAGGTGCGGGATACCTATCATGATCTGAAGATAAAGGCGGACCGTCTCAGCCTCCAATTCTTACGACTGGGATTAAGGCCCCTTGACCGGATCATCCTCCAGTTGCCCAATATCCCGGAGTTCGTCTACATCTACTTTGCCCTTTTAAGGATCGGCGCCATCCCGGTCATGTGTCTCCCGCCCCACCGCCTGAGCGAAATCGGATACATAGCCCGACACACCGGGGCCAAGGGCTATGTCATACCTTCGGAGTTTCATGGCTTCGACTATCTTGAACTGGCAAAGGATGTCCGGGAGACGGCCTTTCATCTGGAGCATGTGTTTGTGGCAGGTGGCGAGGCCCCTGAGGGCACAATCGCCCTGGTCGAACTTCTGGAACAACCCTTGGAAAAAGATTATCCTGAAGATCACCTGAAAGTCTATCGGCCCAACCCCAATGAAGTGGCTGTTTTTCAACTCTCGGGCGGCACCACGGGACGACAAAAGGTAATTCCACATACACATAATGACTATGTCTGCTGCTGCAAATTCAGCGCCCTTATGATCGGCTTTGCACCCTACAGTATCTTTCTCGCCAGTGCACCCATAGCCCACAATTTTTCACTCACTGCCCCGGGGCTCAACGGTGCGGTCTATTGCGGCGCCAAAACCGTCCTCGCTTTGAACCCGAACCCGGAGACCGTCCTCCCCTTGGTGGAAGCGGAAAAGGTCACCTACATGAACGGGGTCCCGACCATGATCATGAACTGGCTCAACCACCTCGAAAAGGGGCATTACGATGTCTCTTCCGTCAAGGTTATTGCCGGCGGCGGTTTCAGGGTTAGCCCCCATCTCGGACGCCGGGTGCAGCAAGAACTTGGGTGCCGGTTGCAGCAGAATTTCGGCATGGGCGAGGGCTTTCACACTTGCACGCGCCTGGATGACCCGGAGGAAGTGATTATCGAGACCCAGGGCCGATCTCTGACCCCGGAAGACCATATCAAGATTGTGGATGACGATGGGGTGGAAGTCCCTTTAGGAGAAATGGGGGAGCTGTGGGCCCGGGGTCCGACCGTCATCCGCGGATATTACCGGGCGGAAGAGCACAATCGAGACGCCTTTGATCCGGAAGGGTTCTACAAGACCGGAGACATAGTGTGGCAGGACAAGATGGGCAACCTGACGGTTGCAGGTCGTAATAAAGACATGATCAACCGGGGAGGCGAGAAGATCAGCGCCGAGGAAGTGGAAGGTCTAATCATCGGACATCCCAAGGTTCTCAATACGGCGGTTGTGGCCATGCCGGATCCGCTTTTGGGGGAAAAATCCTGTGCATACCTCATTCTGCATCCCGGGGAAACCATGGAGTTCGAGGAACTCAAGGTGTTCCTAATGGAAAAAAAGATTTCCAAATTCAAACTGCCGGAACGGCTCGAGGTGGTGGAAGAGTTTCCCCTGACCAACATGTCCAAGGTATCCAAAAAAGATCTGCGAAAGGACATCGCAGACAAGCTGGCCAATGAAAAAGGGAACCCGACCCTTCCCGGCTCTGTTTAATTTCCCAAAAGGAATCCTCTTCTATCCGTCATATCGTATTCAGGTCAAGATATCGTCTCTATTTCTCGATGAATTTAACTCTTTCCAACCCCGGCACGCGTTCATCCGTCCAGCGACGTACTTTGTATTCAAATCGCGGCAGCGTCCCATACGGCACTTCTTCCAGTTGCATCGTTACAAGCGTCAGTTCTTTAATTTTATAACCGAGCTTATTAATAATTGTCGCTTTGGTGGTGTCATCCAGAGCCGCATTTTTGAACTCAAAACTGACTTTGGCTACCTCCCGGCCGCTGTTATCAATGAAAACGTTGCCGTTATATTCCTCTATTTCATCAAATGAAAATACAGCCTCATCAACGGTTTGCGGCCACACGTTGGTTGCTTTGATTTTGATCATATCGTCGTATCTGGCAACCGTCCCCACTTCCCAAAGGGACCTGGACATGCGGCCGCAGTCACAGCATTCTGGCGGAAGCAATCTCACCCGGTCGTTTGATCGAAACCGAATAAGGGGCATAGCCTTTCGGGAGAAGGTTGTCACCACCGGTTCACCCCACTCGCCGAGCTCAACCGGTTTATCCGTTTCCTTATTCAGAACCTCCACCAGCGCCAGATAATCGGCCAGGTGATAGCATCCGAATTGCCCATCCGGGACAGCACCGTATTTGCAAGTAATCGCGTAGTTTAAATTTAATTGGGTAGAGCCGTAAATATCATGGATCACGGTGCCCCAGAGATCTTCCATCTTAAGCGCCCATGCAACCGGAAATGGCTCGGTCGAAAGTGTAATCCCCTTCAGGCGCGAAAAGGTTTCTTTTAGATGAATACCCTTTTCCATGCAAATCGATGTGATCCGGGACAAATACGCAGGGGTGGTTGATATATGATGCACATTGAAGCGCTTCATAATAGCAATTTTTTGATTGGTGTTGAACACAGCCAGCGGCATGGGTGTTGCTCCAAGCATTCGTAATCCTTCGTAGGAGAGCATGCCGCCGGTCATCGTTCCCAGCGGATAAAGAAGGGCCGACAAATCCCCTTTCTGCAATCCGATAGCTGCAAAATGGGAGGCCGTAGAGGCATTCGCCGCCACGATAGACGCTTCTTCATGGCAGTGCACCTCTTGCCCCATTCCGGAAGTTCCGCTGGTAATATTAATCCGGCAAATCTTATCAGGAGTAACACAAACCCTGCTTCCAAAGGGTGGATGGTTTTCCTGGTCTTTGATCAAATCAAGTTTATCAATGAAAGGAAAGCGGGCGATATCTTCAAGCTCTTTGAAATCTTCTGGTTTAACCTTTGCTTTATCAAAAATGTTCCGATAAAATTGGCTGTTGTGATATGCCCTTTCCAATGTTTCCCTTGTCTTTTCAAACTGGAGCGTCTTGAGATCCTCAATGGACATGGTCTCTTTTTCTTTTAAGAAATGATGGTTTTCTTTAGTAATCGTTTTTCTTTCCATCTTATATTCCTTAGATTTCTTCAAAATTTCGAAATCTCAAAAACCTAAATTTGTATTTAAAGACCACCTCTCAAGGAAATTAACTAATAAGCTACAAAACCGGGCAAAAATGTGGCAATCTGCGGGAAAAATAAAATTATAACCGTGACGATAATCAGAGCTGCAAGAAAAGGAAGAATTCCTCTAAAGATAACAAAAAGTGGAACGTCCGGGGCAATCCCCTTGATTACAAATACGTTTACTCCAACCGGTGGTGTGATAACCCCCATCTCGGCTACCAGCACAATGATGACACCAAACCAGATCGGATCAAAGCCAAGCTTCATGACAACCGGAAAGAAGATGGGGATAGTTACCACTATGAGGGCCATAGAATCCATAAAAAATCCTCCAATGAAATAAATGCAGATAAGGACCGCCATGACGGCCATCGGAGGTATCGAAAGCTGACCGATCCAGCCGGCCAGTATGAAAGGTATGGTGGATACGGCCATGAAATGACCAAAAATGACAGCGCCGGTAATGATAAACAGCACCATACAGCTTGTTCGCAAGGCTTCCTGGCCGGCCTCGAAAAAGGTCCGCCAGTTGAGCTGTCTTCGCGCCAGTCCAATAATCAACGCGCCACCGGCTCCGATGGCTCCGGCCTGGGTAGGGCTAAACCAACCGAGAAACAGGCCGCCAATGGCCAAAAGGAATAAAAGAACAGCTTCTATAATTCCGGTTGTTGCCCGTAGTTTCTCCCGCCAACTGGTCGGGACACCGGCTGGGCCGAGGTTGGGATTGCGGAAGCACAGCAACGCCACCACTGCCATAAATGAAAGGCTAAGGAGTATCCCCGGCAAAATTCCGGCAATAAAAAGTTTGCCGATGGATTCTTCGATCAATATCCCATAGACAATGAGGACGGTGCTGGGCGGGATAAGAATGCCGAGCGTTCCGGCAGCTGCAACAGTACCGGTCGCCAGGGTGTTATCATATTTGTATTTCTTCATCTCCGGCAGCGCTATTTTTCCCATCGTTGCTGCTGTTGCTGCTGTGGATCCGCATATGGCAGCAAAACCGGCACAGGCAAGCACCGTGGCGACGGTCAGTCCACCGCGCATCTGTCCTGTCCAACAATAGGCCGTATTGTAAAGCCTTTTGCTGATTCCGGAAGCAAAGGCAAACGTTCCCATAAGGATAAACATGGGTATAACACTCAAGGGGTAGGAAGAGAACTGCTCCCAAATATCCAGCGCCAGCAGACTCAAGGCCGGCCCAGGATCGGTCAAATAAGCAAACCCGAGAAGGCCAACAAAGACCATGGCAAACGCCACCGGCATTCCAAGGAGAAAAAGCAGAAGGAGGAGGCCGATACCAATCATGCCGACAGCAATCGCGCTCATCTTCTCACCACTTTAGCAAGCGCATTAAAAAATTTTACAACAAACACCAAACATACTGGAATGCAGGCAAGGGCAATGCCATAAGCGAAGGGATAAAGAGGGATGCGGGCAGTTGCGCTGCCCTCTCCTCCGGTTTGAAAGGAATAACCAAGTATACCCAAACGCCAAATAATGAGAACAAAGAGGGCCAATCCAAAAATGTGAACGATAATGTCAATTGCTGCCTGGACTCGCTTCGGCAGCATTGAGACGAAAAACTCGACTTGAACGTGTCTGCCGAGAATAAGGACAGAAGCGACAGCAAAGGAAATTGCCACTATTTGGGCAAGCATCACTATGTCAATGGCACCAAAGATTGGCCGCTGAAAAAGCTTGGCACCGACCACATCGCTGCAGGTGAGAAATGCCATCACAAGGAGTCCGGCAAGCCCTACGCATTCAAAAAAAGTACTTAATCGACGATTAAAATTTTCAAATTTTTCTAGAATCGACATAAGCTTCGCGCAGCAGTAGTATCCCACACCCCAATTGAGCGAAAAACGCTCAATTGGGGTACAAGCAAGAACTTGGGGTGCGTGCCTGTCAGTGGCCAACGTTTCGCATCTGAATCTTGCACGATTTGGAGGCGTCTATTTCAGGCAAGATTCAGGTAGCAGCATTTTTGACGATCCCGCAGGCTCAAACCCGTATTATATATAATTTATGGCCTCATCTCAGGAGGTCCGGTTACTGAAGGGATTTTGTATTGGATCTGCTTTGCCGTCCAATAGGCAATTCTTTCTTGCAGGAATTTGATCCAGCCCCTGACTTCGCTTTCGGAATATCCTTTTCCCGACATTCTTTTAACATAGTTGTCGATGACCGGTTCAACGGCTTTCTGCCACTTGCTCACCTCTGCTGATGATAACTCAAAGTATTGGACACCCTTCTTGGCGCCAAACGCCTTGCCTACCATGTCGATCTCATTCCACATCAATGCATATCTCTCTTGATACACGCCGCTGAGTTCATTGAAGATTTCTTTAATATCGGCAGGCAATTTCGACCAGCTATTTTTGTTCATCACCACATAAAAGGGGTACGTATTGCCCACTTGCCAGCTGATGGTCGTATAATCGACAACCTCAGCGAATCGGAATGTCTTGATGGTTTCGTAAGGGGTATAAACCCCGTCATTTACGCCTTTCGCGATCGCATCATAAACTTCCATCATGGGTGTTGGGGCGGGGGTACCGCCGAGGGCCTTAACAATGTCACCTGCGACTCCTGGTGCTCTGATGGTCAATCCTTTTAAATCTTCCAGCTTCCGCACCGGTTTCTTGCTGATGACGACGCTGGGTGCAGCGCCGTTAAACCAGAGCACCTTGACCTTGTCCCATTCCTTGGGTTTAAATTGATTGTAAAAGTCATTTACAACGTGGGTGGCTACCCAGGCGCTCGGGTAGCCTAAAGGTGTACCGGCAGCTTCAGTGACAGCCATACGGCCGGGCGTATAAAACACATGGGCATAGCCAATGTCGGCAATTCCAGTTTCGACGCCGTTGTAAATTGTTGGGGCTTTAAGCAATGAGCCGCCGGCAAAGTATTGAATCTTTACTCTGCCATTGGTGCGTTTTTCCACATCCGAAATGAATTCTTCACAGATTTTGGATTGACGGGCTGGGGGAGGGAAAAAATTGGCAAATTTTAGTTTTATTACGTCTGCGGAATGGGCTGGTGGGAGAATATTCGGCATCAGGAGTACTAGGCTCATTATCATTGTCAGGGACAAGAAAATCATAAAAAATTTCTTTTTCATTGGTCGGTTACCTCCTTTCAGAATTGAGTTATACAATCGACGACTCCGTTTTTCACATAAACTAAGTTTGATCACCTCCTCCGTCATAAAGGATTTTGAGTAAAATTACCGAAAATTGGGTACGTATGGAAGAAATATAATACCAATTGTTAGATGTTTTTTTTCACTTTGTCAAACACCGTTTAGAAAATGAATGACATTCTCGAGCGAAACGGCACGGTTCGAGTCACCATAGTACCAGATGTTAAGGCAGAGACGCTAATCGGGCTGACCGTTAAAACCGTTCGCAGGGGCAGCATCATTTACACCGACAAATTTCGAAGCTATGATAGTTTGATGTTTTGTGGTTACCGGCATCTTAAGATCGATCACAATATGAGATTTGCAACCGGTAAAGTTTACATCAACGGCCTCGAAGGTTTCTGGAGTTGGGCCAAAGAACGTCTCATTGAACATCATGGTGTTTCAAAGGAAAACTTTCCTTTGTATCTCAAAGAGCTAGAATTTCGATATAATCATCGTCACACAGATATCTTCGATATTGTCTCCAATTATCTGTGTGATTTGGTGCCAAAACGTGACTAATTACCTATATTTATTGTCGGAAATATAGCATACTCACTTTAAATAGGACAAACATTAACCCCGGTTGAGCGGGAAAAGGCTCAAAACGAATAACATCTAATCGAGTTTTGACTCGATTAAGATTTGAAAGAAGGGATCTATATGAATATACGCTCAAAAGTTGTGAACCTTGATGATCTTTTAAAAAAGGTGGCCGATCATCGCAAAAATGGGAAAAAGATTGTTTTCACCAATGGGTGCTTTGACATCCTTCATGTGGGACATGTTCGATATCTCGCCGCTGCCCGGAACGAGGGGGATATCCTTGTGGTGGGGTTAAATTCGGATCGTTCCACCAGAAAAATAAAAGGAGAACAAAGGCCGATTGTTCAACAGGACCAAAGGGCTGAAATTCTTGCCAGTTTGTGTTGTGTGGATTATATCACCATTTTTAATGAGCAGAATCCATTAGCGCTCATACGGTCTATAAGGCCTGACATTCTTGTTAAGGGAGACGACTGGCCGAAAAAGGAGATTGTCGGAGGTGATATTGTCAAAGCAGATGGCGGAGAAGTGGTAAGGGTTCCGGTTGTTCCAAATATTTCCACCACATCGATTTTACAGCGCATCATCCATGGGTCCGGGGAGTGATTTTTAAAAGGGGAAAAAGGATTTCCTGGTTTCAGTTTCCAACCTTCTTAGAATTTTCCAATATTCAACATGGTGTCTTCACACGGAATCAAGGGTACAGCTTGGGTCCTTTTCGGAGCATGAATGTAAGTTTTGGTGTCGGAGACCGAAAAAAGCATGTTGAAAAGAATCGACACCTGATTTCACAGTGTATGGATGGCGCGGAACTTGTTTTTATCAGCCAGGTCCACGGTGCAGAGGTTCTGGTTCTCCAAAACGAGAATAAATCCCGGTTTGAAACACCGCCGGCTTCTTTTACAGCTGATGCAATTGTAACAGATCTTCCCAACCATCTCCTTGTGATACAGGTGGCCGATTGCCAGTCTGTTCTGATGTTTGACCCTGTACAACGCGTGGTGGCGAATGTTCATTGCGGTTGGAGGGGAAGTATCAATGGTATCATTGGAGAAACGGTGGGGGTGATGAAATCGCACTTCGGCTGCCAAGGGTCGAATATTAGGGCGGGAATGGGGCCATCTCTCGGACCCTGCTGTGCGGAATTTGTCAATTTCAAAAAGGAGATTCCGAATAAATTTTGGAAATACAAAGATCGTTCAGATCGATTTGATTTTTGGGCCATCAGCCGTGACCAGCTAAACGTTGCGGGGGTTTTATTGGAAAATATTTTTTCAAGCAACATATGCACCCGCTGTCGGACCGATCATTTCTTTTCGTTTCGAGGGGAAGGGACAACGGGTAGGTTTGCGGTGGCAATCGGTCTGAAAAATGATTGGCGTAAATAAATAAGGCAGGGCTTCATAAAATAAAAAAAAGCGAAACTTGAGTAGTTAATCTTGTATTGACTGAATGCTGATCCTGTGTTAATAGTTTTACATTTGTATGATCTGAATGTGAAGCCGATAACCAAAGTCGTTCCATTTCATGAAAAGAGAAACCAGACGTTTGTTGAGAGAGCTTGCATACTTCAGCAGCCTGGGTTTTCAGATCGCTCTTTCAATCGTTATCGGACTGGCCGCAGGTATATATCTTGATAGACGGTTCGGCACAACCCCCTGGTTGACGCTCATTTTTCTTGGAATGGGGATTGTTGCCGGGTTTAGAAATATTTGGATCACACTGAAAAAAAGTAGGGATCACTGAAACTTTTTGGGATAGATTTTGACAACACAACAGCGCATTTTAAGATTCATTACCAGGGCGAATTGGATACTGCTGGGTATGACAAGCATCGGAGGGCTTCTTGTTTCGTCGTTCGATTTTGCATTGGGAATTATATGTGGGGGTTTGATCGTTACGATAAATTTCCACCTGCTTTACCGGACACTTAAAAAATCCCTGATGCCGCCGTACCTTTCCTCTCACAACGTGGTTATTGCCAAGTACTATGCGAGGTTTATTGCAAGTGGTTTCATTATGTTTGTGCTCATTTCCAAACATTTGGTTAATCCACCCGGCTTAATTCTAGGGCTCTCAGTTGTGGTCGCCAGTGTTATTTTGGCAATTTTTCTTGAATTTAAAAGATTGATTTTCGAGGAGACAATATAAGGTGGAACATCCGTATCTTTTTTTTGTTAAGCTGTTTGAGTCCATCGGCCTTGAGCATTTTGCTCATAACTATCCCCATGTCATATATTCTTGGGTGGTCATGGCCATATTGATTATTTTTAGCATGCTGGCTGCAAGGGGTATCAGCATGATCCCGACCAAACGGCAGAATCTGATTGAGATCATCATATCTGGGATCGAAGACTTTATGGTGGACATCACAGGTGAGGAAGGCCGATGGCTTCTGCCACTGGTCGCCACTGTTTTTATTTATATCTTCTCTTCTAACCTGATTGGTCTAGTACCTGGTTTTTTCCCACCCACCGCTAGCCTGAATACGACACTTTCCTGCGCACTAACCGTAGTTGTTTTTACTCATTTTATAGGCATAAAATACCACGGCATAAAGTATATTAAGCATTTTACCGGGCCGGTATGGTGGATGATACCGATTATTTTTCCCATTGAGCTCATCGGCCATCTGGCACGTATCCTTTCACTCTCTTTCCGGCTTTTTGGGAATATGATGGGTCATGAGATGGTGTTGGCCATTCTTTTTGGACTCGCCGGTATGTTCTTCGCACCTTTGCCAATAATGGCGTTGGGGGTTTTCGTTGCACTGGTTCAGGCATTTGTCTTTTTTCTTCTTTCAATCATGTACTTTAGCGGTGCCATGGCTCATGCCCACTGATCTTGCAAAAAGTCAAAAGGCACGTTCTTGAAAAAAGTTTAGCCCTTTCGATTTACTTAACAGGAGAATAAAAAAAGTCTCATAATAAATCTATTAAAGGAGGTAGAATAGCGTATGGAAACAAAGGCATTGGAATTTTTCATCGCCTGTGTGACCGCTGCCGGTTTTGGGATAGCAGTTGCAGCGTTTGGTTGCGGTATCGCGCAGGGTATTGGTCTGAAAGCTGCTGTAGAAGGTATTGCTAGAAATCCGGAATCATCAGGCAAGGTGACTGTTACCATGTTGATCGGCCTTGCGATGATCGAATCTCTCTGCATTTATGCCTTGGTTATCGCACTGATTCTCATCTATGCCCATCCACAAGCAGAGGCGATTGCAAAGCTTCTTGGCGTCTAAACACCGCCAGTAGAACTTCAAACCTATCGGGCTACGTCATATATGGGCGTAGCCCTTTTTCCCATATTCGGGAGCAATAATAGGCGATATGTGGTCGTGTCGTCTACACTTGTGCAGAACGAATTGAAGGTGAACCATCCGTATCCAAAATTTTCTTCAGGAATTGCCCCGTAAATGACTCGTCAATATTTGCGATCTCCTCGGGTGTGCCAAACCCAACGATGTTGCCGCCGTCATCTCCTCCCTCTATGCCGAGATCGATGATGTAATCGGCTGTCTTTATGACATCCATGTTATGTTCGATCACAATCACCGTATTCCCCGAATCCACAAGCCTGCTAAGTACTTTGAGAAGTTTTTTAATATCATCCATGTGAAGCCCAGTGGTGGGTTCGTCAAGGAAATATATGGTTTTTCCCGTCCCTTTTTTACTCAACTCCCGTGACAGCTTAACCCGTTGGGCTTCACCCCCGGAGAGCGTTGTCGCCGGCTGTCCAAGGCGAATATAACCGATACCCACATCGACAAGTGTCTGCATTTTGGCTTTTATATTAGTGATATTTTGAAAAAAATTTAGGGACTGATTAACGGTCATACTCAAAACATCGGCGATGTTTTTCCCCTTATATTTGATCTCAAGGGTCTCGCGATTGTATCTTTTGCCGCGGCAGACATCGCAGGTGACGTAGACATCCGGCAAAAAGTGCATCTCAATTTTTATTATCCCATCGCCACTGCATGCTTCACATCTTCCTCCCTTTACATTAAAGCTGAAACGTCCAGGTTTATAGCCCCGCATCCGGGATTCGGCAGTTCGGGAAAAAAGCTCTCTAATATATGTAAAAACACCGGTATAGGTCCCAGGATTGGATCTAGGGGTCCTGCCGATAGGCGACTGATCGATGTTAACTACTTTATCAATGTGTTCAAATCCAGTAATACTACTGTAAGCGCCCACCGGGGCCCGCGCATGATAAAGTCGCTGGGCAAGGACACGATAAAGGGTCTCCAGGGCAAGAGTAGATTTTCCCGACCCGGAGACTCCGGTTATGCAGACCAAACAACCCAGGCGAAATTCCACATCGATATGCTTGAGGTTGTTTTCTGATGCACCTTTGAGAATGAGCTTTGCCCCGTTCCCCGGCCGTCTTGCCATTGGTAATTCAATCCGTTTTCGACCGGAAATATATTGTCCGGTTAACGTATCCTCTTGAAGAAGCGCTTCAGGAGTTCCGGAGAACACCACCCGGCCACCATTGACCCCGGCACCAGGACCCATATCAATAACATGATCGGCACATCGGATGGTCTCTTCATCGTGCTCAACCACTAGGACCGTATTGCCAAGATCCCGCATGTTTAAAAGTGTTGATAGAAGGCGCTGATTGTCCCTTTGGTGTAAACCGATACTCGGTTCATCCAGGACATAGAGAACACCTGTTAATTTCGATCCAATCTGGGTGGCAAGACGAATTCTCTGACTTTCGCCTCCAGCTAAGGTATCGGCAGATCGGGCAAGAGTGAGATAGGTGAGTCCCACATTTTCAAGAAATCCGAGCCGTTCCTTGATTTCTTTCAGAATTCTTTCGGCGATGATCTCTTTTTTTCCGGCAAACTTCAATGTATTAAAAAAGTGATTGGCTTTTGAAACAGAAAGCACCGTAATCTCAGATATGGTCAGTCCTCCCACCTCTACGGAACGGCTTTCTATGTTTAATCTTGCGCCGTGACACTCCGGACAAGGGTGAAAATTCATGTATAGCTTAATTTCTTCTCTTGTGTGGTAAGAATCAGTCTCAATGTATCGCCGTTCTAGATTGGGTATGAGGCCTTCAAAAGTTTTTTTATAGGTAAAACGACGGCTGTTTTGTTCAAAATAAAAAGTAATTTCTTCATTACCCGATCCGTAGCAGAGGACATTTCGAAAGTGTTCCGGAAGATCTTGAAAGGGAGTATAAATATCGACATCATAATGCGAGGTCAATGCATCTAAAAATTCAGCAAAATGAACAGAATTTCTGTTCGTCCAGAGTGCCACCGCCCCTTCTCTCAAGGAGAGCTCGTGGTTTGGGATGATGAGATCTGGATCAAACTCAGTGATCGATCCCAGTCCGTCGCATTTTGGGCAGGCACCTTGAGGAGAGTTAAAGGAAAAACTCGCCGGTGTAAACTCGGGATAGCTAACACCACATTGTATGCAAGCCGCCTTTTCACTGAAAAGAACGGGTTTCGTTCCGATAACATCCACCATTACGACACCGTCCGATTGCGCCATGGCCAGTTCCAAAGAATCGGCGAGTCGGCTCCTTAAATTGTCTTTTATGACCAGACGATCGATCACCACATGGATGGTGTGTTTTTTGTTTTTATCCAGTTTTCCGACCTCTTCGATTTCCAGAGTTTTACCGTTAACACGGACACGGGTAAAGCCCTCTTTTATCAGTCGTTTGAAAAGCTTGTCGTGGATTCCCTTTTGGCCGGTTACCAGAGATGATAGGATGACAATACGGGATCCCTCCTTAAGCGCCATGGTTTGGTCCACAATCTGATCGAGGGTTTGTGAGGTGATGGGGCGTCCGCATTTATAACAGTGGGATGTTCCGACTCTGGCAAACAGGAGGCGCAGATAGTCATAAATTTCAGTAACCGTTCCTACAGTTGAGCGAGGGTTGTGACTGGCTGTTTTCTGTTCAATTGCGATGGCAGGGGATAAACCTTCAATCATATCGACATCCGGTTTTTCCAAGCGCTCTAAGAACTGACGTGCATACGCTGAAAGGGACTCCACATACCTTCGTTGCCCTTCTGCGTAAAGCGTATCAAATGCAAGGGTTGATTTCCCAGATCCGGAGAGACCTGTGATAATCACCAACTTATTTCTAGGAAGTTCGACATCGATGTTTTTTAGATTGTGTTGTCTTGCCCCCCGTATGACGATATTTTTAGATTTCATGTTAGGCCTGAATTTAAGCACCGGTTTTTGGATGTTTTGACTGGTCGCCTTTCATATTCTACCTGTTCCGTGGCCATTTGAATCGCTGCAATGAGACTGGCTGGATTTGCCTTTCCGGTACCGGCAATATCATATGCAGTTCCATGGTCGACGGAAGTTCTGATTATAGGAAGTCCCAGTGTTGTATTCACACCGCCTGCAAAATGGATCATCTTGAACGGAATTAGCCCTTGGTCATGGTACATACTGATTACCACATCGAACTTTCCTTTTGATGCATAATGAAAAACGGTATCCGGAGGGAAAGGACCCGATACGATATATGGTCCGCGTTTGGCAAGATGGATTGCGGGGATAATTACCTGTTTTTCCTCTTCTCCAAACAGACCGCCTTCACCCGCATGTGGATTAAGGCCTGCCACTGCAATACGAGGGTTTTCAATACCAAATCTTTCCATCAGGGATTGCCCGGTAATTCTGATTGTTTTTGCTATCAGTTCCTTTGAAAGCATATGAGGTATCTGTTTTAAAGGAATGTGAATGGTAACGGGTACGACCTTAAGATGTTGCCCGGCCAGCATCATCACAAAATCTGTTGTGTTTGTCCGGTCTGCAAACAGTTCGGTATGACCCGGATAGTTTACCCCGGCTATCTGCATCGCATGCTTGTTGATGGGGCAGGTAACCGTTGCGTTGATTACGCCCTGAGTCGCCAAGTCTATTGCTGTGATGATATAACGAACCATTGCTCTTCCCGTGTCCACCGTGGGGCATCCCCAGATGACATCATCTGGGGATAGTTCAGAAAGGTTCATGACATCGACGCAGCCGTGTTCAAATTTACAGTCTTCGGGCATTGAGATCGTTTTGAAGGCCAGGCTGCTCTCGATAACCTCTTTTGCTGTATATAGTCTCTGTATGTCTCCGATGACAAGCGGTTTGCATAGACGGTAAACAGATGGCTGTTGAAGGGCGGACAGGACGATCTCCGGTCCAACCCCGACCGGATCACCCATGGTGATGCCGATGATAGGGCGGTTGTTCTTCATGGGTATAATTTTTTCAACGGGTCACGATGGTTGTCTATTGACGGTTCAACGGTTCGAAACTTGAGAAAAATATTTTACAGGGCGTGAAGAATTATTTCAAATCCTTTTCTTCATTTTAATCAGCAGCCCTTTGACCTGGAGGTGGTCTATAATGGTCTAGAAAAAAAACTTTTGAAATTTTTTTAAAAATTAAACTTATTTAAAGGTTTTACCAGGTTTTAACAGAAAACATTTTTAATGCATTTCAAAGGAGAAAGATGGATGTGCCTAAAATATTTAAAAAAAATGAACAATAAAAAAAGGTTGTATTTAAAAGCAGTTGCGTTCATAAACATAGATTAATTAAATAAAAACAGATAGATATAAATTGTTAATAACTTGTTTATAAAAAAGCCAAAACCCTTATTGATTCGATTTGACACAAAAAGATTTATACCATAAACAAGCTGACGTTTTGTAAGTCCTTTCCAATAACTTCAACTAATTGTTCCAGATCGTTAAAAAACCTTTTGATATTGTTACGTTTGCTGTAATATTTCGACACGGCATATCCATCCATTTACTTTTAAAAAAAGGTATAGCACCTTTGAAAATTCTTTGGGAACCGTTAAAAGCAGAAATTAAGACCCGCATTCCCCTGCATAATTTCAGAATGTGGATTGATCCTCTGGTCCAGAAGGAGGGGACTGGAAATACCCTCGTGCTTTCATGTCCCAATATTTTTTCGAAAAAACGGGTGGTAAACTACTTTGGCCCGCTCATCGAGTCGGAAATAGAAAGAGTGTATGGGAAGGGGTGCGAACTTGTCATTGAGGTTTCAGGGCAATCCAGAAAGTCGAGACTCACAACAGAGCCGGATCCTCAGCTCTCTCTTCCAAATTTAAATGGCCACCCTCACAATGGAAGATTTCTGCGAAAGGATTTTACTTTTGATCAATTTGTGGTGGGAGGGAACAATGACTTTGCCTATTCGGCAGCCCTTACTCTTGCCACACGGAAAAATCCCCAGCAGAAAACTTTATTGTTATTATCAAAGACCGGGCTGGGGAAGAGTCACCTCTCTCAAGCCATCGGGCACCACATCCTGTTAAAGCATCCTTTAGCGAAGGTTTATTATACCACTGCCGAAGATTTTTCAAATGAAATGGTTCAATCTTTCAAGAACAATTCCATACCTCGGTTTCAAGAGAAGTACAGAAACAGATGTGATGTGCTGCTCCTTGAGGATGTTAATTTCTTAACTGGAAAAGAGCGCACACAGATAGAGCTTAATTTAATCCTCGATACTTTATTTGATTTGGATAAGAAAATCATTTTTACCAGCTGTTACCTTCCAGCAGAAATGACCAAACTAAACGAACGATTAAGATCACGGCTTTCGTGCAGTCTCATTTCCAACATCGATCCCCCTAATTTTAAGACCCGGGTCAGAATACTGAAAAAAAAGGCGTTGTTTAACGGATATACAATACCTGAAGAGATTACCAATTATTTAGCAAGCGAGCTCACTGAGGATATCAGACAGCTTGAAGGCGGACTCATCGGGGTTACCGCCAAGTCATCCCTTTTAGGCTCACCGGTAGATCTGGGTTTAGCCAAAAGTGTCGTGAAAAATATCGTTCGCCATCGCCAAAACATAACAGTTGATGTAATTAAAAAAGTCATATGTAAGTATTACAAAATATCCAATACTGATCTTGTCTCACGTTCGCGAAGGCTATCTATTGTTCGGCCAAGACAAATTGCCATTTTTTTGTCTCGCCGATATACTGATCTGTCTCTTCAGGAAATCGGAAAAAATTTCAATAGATATCATGCGACAGCTCTTTATTCGATTGATAGCGTTAACCGGGAACTCAAGAAAAAAGGTTCGATACAGCAGCAAGTAGAGTTTCTTTGCCAGAAATTAGAATTAGGCAAGTATTAATCAGGCTGATTGGATAATCCCTATTTTCTTAAATTCATGTCTGATAACAAATCGCAAATCACAAAGGATCCATCCCTCTATCATCTTCCTCCTCAAAACACCGAGGCCGAGGAATCTATTCTGAGTTCGATCCTGATCGATAACAACACATTACTCGATGTTATGGAGATACTGTCACCAGACGACTTTTACAGATCTTCACATCAAAAAATTTTTGCTGGGATAACAGAACTTTTTTCTAAAAATGAGCCCGCTGACCTTGTGACCCTTAACAATCTCCTGGAGGAAAAAAATCAACTGGAAGAGATCGGGGGAGCGGCTTACCTTGCTCAGATCATCGATACGGCACCGCTTGCGGTCAATGCACAACATTATGCCAGGATCGTCCATGATAAGGCTGCACTGAGACGTATGATCGAGAAAACGAATGCTATTTCACAACGATGTTTTAAGGATCAAGGGGATGTGGATGAAATTATCGATTTTGCTGAAAGTGCCATTTTTGAGATAGCGCAGAAAAAAGATAAGCAATCTTTTTATCCCATCAGCAAAATAATTGAAGAAAGTATTGATATCCTTGCAGAGCGACAGGGAAACAAAGCCTTGCTCATCGGTGTTCCTACCGGATTTACCCTTTTTGACAATTTGACTTCCGGGTTACAAAAATCGGATCTGATCATCATTGCCGGCCGCCCAAGCATGGGGAAAACCGCATTGGCCCTCAATATTGCAAGGAATGCTGCAATCGATGCAAATACGCCCACCGCCATATTTTCGCTTGAAATGTCAAAGGAGCAGTTGTCGATGCGTCTTCTCTGCGCTGAGGCGCGCATCGACTCCTCACGTTTAAGAAGTGGTTTCTTCAGCCGTGATGACTGGGTGAGTCTGACAGATGCTGCCGAGATCCTTTCTGAAGCGCCTATTCACATCGACGACTCCGCAAGTATCTCTGCCTTGGAAATCAGGGCCAAGGCCCGCAGGCTTAAGATGAAAACAGATCTTGGGCTTATCATCATCGACTACCTGCAGCTGATGAAGAGTCATCATTTTTCCGAACGCCGAGACCTTGAGATTTCAGAAATATCAAGAACATTAAAAGCACTGGCCAAAGAACTTGAACTTCCGATTATAGCGCTTTCTCAGTTGAACAGAAAGCTAGAAGACCGCAGTGACAAGCGCCCTCAACTGGCAGATTTAAGGGAGTCGGGTGCCCTTGAACAGGATGCAGATGTGGTTGCTTTCATATACAGAGACGAGGTGTACAACAAAGATGAAAACAGCGCTGAACAAGGTAAGGCGGAGTTGTTACTCTCAAAACAGCGAAACGGTCCAACAGGTATGGTACCGTTGACATTCATTACCGCATACACGCGTTTTGAAAATAGAGCAGCGGAAATCTGAACGGACACCTTTGGTACCAGCCCCATTAAAGTTACACCACCCTAGATGAAGCGGATTTACGGCAATACTCGCGGACTGAAGGCGAATCAGATCCACCGGTTAGAAAGTCTGTATCGCCGCCGCATTCCGACCGAACAACTCATTACTCACCAACTCGCCCGTGACATCAGCCGACTCTCGCACGGGATCCGTCGTCAGGTCGGCCTTCTGATCAACCGCCGGGGAAAAATAACTCATGTAATTGTCGGGGACTACCAACAGATTCTCATCCCTGACATCAGTGAATATCGGACTGCCCCCGGTCGCCTCAGGGGGTTAAGGTGTGTACATACCCATTTAACAAATGAGTCGATAACGCAGGATGACCTCACCGATCTTGCTCTTTTGAAACTCGACATCATGGTTGTCATCGGGGTAATAGATGCACAGCCGTTTAAGGTTTTTGCCAGTCATATACTGCCGAAGCATTCTGGGAGCCAGTTCTACAATCTATTAGAACCCCTTGATCCAAACCGATTGGACATCGGCTGCCTTGAACTCATTCATGCCCTTGAAATCGAGCTTGCTTCTAAAAGATCTACATATGATGCGTTTTCAGGAATAGAAAGAGCAATTCTTGTCAGCGTGTCAAGGGACCCCGGACATAGGTGGAAAGAGTCACTGGCAGAATTAGAAGAACTGACGTTATCCTGTGGTATTGATGTGGCCGCAAAATTACTTCAGCAGCGCCTAAAAATTGATCCCAGATTTCTTTTAGGTCCGGGAAAACTTCAGAATCTTTCCATTGCAGCTCTTCACAATGGGGCGACGCTGATCATCTTTGATCAGGAGCTAAATCCATCTCAGATACGGGCAATCACGGATCGGCTTGACCTGAAGGTGATCGACAGGACCCAATTAATTCTTGATATTTTTGCCCAACGGGCTCAGACAAGGGAAGGAAAACTTCAGGTCGAGCTTGCCCAATTGAAATATCTACTTCCACGTCTTATTTCAAAAAACACAGCCATGTCCAGGTTAACTGGCGGTATTGGCGGCAGAGGACCGGGGGAGACTAAACTTGAAATAAACCGACGACGGGCACGCGACCGCATCGCGCAATTGGAACAGGCATTAAGCCTTGTCATGAAGCAGCGAAAACAGCAAAGGGCAAAGCGGCACAAAAGAGGCCTTCCGGTGATCTCCATCATCGGGTATACCAACGTCGGAAAATCGACTCTTCTTAACACCCTGACAAAAAGCCATGTCTTGGCTGAGAGCCGGCTGTTCGCAACGTTGGACCCTTCCAGCAGAAGACTTAAATTTCCGAAAGACATAGAGGTAATCATTACAGATACGGTCGGATTTATTAAAGATCTTCCCCAGGACCTTCGGGTGGCTTTTCGCGCAACCCTTGAAGAATTGGAACACGCTAAGCTCCTGCTTCATGTAATTGATATCAGTCATCCCCGTTTTCAGGATCATATTGAATCGGTTGAAACCATCCTGGCGGAATTAAATTTAATCCATATCCCTTTGGTTCGTGTTTTGAACAAACGGGATATGGTGAAAACGGAACAAGTGAAAAAGCTAGAACAAAGACTTGAGGGAATAGCGGTTTCCGCCAAAGATGAATCAACTTTAGCAGTCCTGATTGAAAAAATGCAGATGAAGCTTCAACAGGCACCAGACAAAATGTATTGACATCCGAATGTAAACAAGTATAAAGATCCTCCTTCATGGATTTGGGACAAGTAAAGAGAATTGGTATTGGCGCTGCCTATCACGGTGGAAAAATTCTTCAAGCCTATTTTGGGAAGATACTCAAAATAAGCAAAAAAGGCGCGATCGATCTGGTGACTGAAGCGGATATTGAAACGGAAAAACGAATCATTGCGATCATTCAAAGAAATTTTCCAAATCATTCCATCCTTTCTGAAGAGAGCGGTTTGAGGCGGGATGGGGCAAAATATCAGTGGGTCATCGACCCCCTTGACGGTACAATGAATTTTGCGCATAATGTAGGCCTGTTCGCCGTTTCCATTGCCTTTGTTGCGGGTGGGGATGTTTTGGTCGGTGTGGTTCTCAATCCGATAACCGGTGAGCTTTTCACGGCGGTTATCGGGGAAGGCGCTGAGCTAAACGGCAGGCCGATTAAGGTTTCGAATTCGGAAATTGTCCAAGAAAGCTTGCTGGCAACCGGCTTCCCCTATGATATTAGGGAGAAGATTCAACCGGTGATGACCCGTTTTTCGCATTGCCTCAAAACATCACAAGGGGTAAGACGATTGGGTTCTGCGGCCCTTGACCTCTGTTTTGTCGCTTGTGGGCGCTTCGACGGATTTTGGGAACAGAATCTCAACCCGTGGGATACAGCGGCCGGTTTTCGAATTGGAAGTGAGGCCGGCGCGGTCACCACCGATTTTGCAAACAAACCGTTTGCGATCGAAGGGGAGGAAATTTTGGCAACCAACGGAAAAATTCATAAAGAAATGCTATCCCTACTGAAGCTAAAGGATATTCAATGAAAAAGAAGATGAAAAATCAAGTTTTTTTGAACGACTATTTGGGATGTTTTGATAATTTTTTTATAGAGGATTCAATTTGTAAAAAATTTTGTGTTTTGCGGTTGCGGTGTGCCGTTGAGCGGGATCAAAATACCCGCCTCGAAATATTGGAAGAACTGGTATCCGCAACTGATGGGACAATGAAAATACAATAAAGGCACTTACAACCGATTCTGACTTTTAAAATTATTTGAAAAAATTTTTCCCGGATTTAAAATTCCATTGGGATCAAACGTCTTTTTTATTTTTTTCATAAGCATCAGTTCAACCGGACCGATCTCCTTTGCCATGTAAGGGGTTTTAGTAATACCGATCCCGTGTTCTCCAGAAATTGTTCCCCCCAGTTCAAGTGTATAGTCGAAGAGCGTTTCAAGCGCAGCGTTGGCCTTCTCCAGCGCCCCCTTATTCTTCTTGTCCAACATGATGTTAAAATGAATGTTCCCATCGCCGACATGTCCAAAAGTGACCATCATAAGACCCGTTTCCGCCCTCAAGCGATTTATCATCCGGACCATATCGGGTATTTTATTTCTGGGGACAACGATGTCTTCATTTAATTTATCAGGACCATACTGGAACAGGGTAGGGGAAATTGACTTTCTGGCCTTCCAGAGACGCTCAACTTCCTCTTGAGATCGGGCGATATCAACCCGATTTGCCCCTCGAGATATACAAATCGTTTTCAACTCCTCGATTGTCATGTCTATATCACGGGACTTTCCATCTACCTCGATGATGAGTAACGCATCGGCTTCGGTCGGCAACCCGATTTTTAGATGGTTTTCAACACACCGTATCGAAGCTTTATCCATAAATTCTATGGTGCGGGGAATGATGGAACGTCTGATGATTTCAGACACCGTTTCCGCAGCTGTTTCCACTTGGGCGAAAACCGCTGACATGGTCCTTATCGCTTCAGGAAGGGGTAAAAGCCTCAGCGTCATGCGGGTTATGACCCCAAGGGTTCCTTCGGATCCAATTAGGAGCCGGGTAAGATCATACCCTACAACCCCCTTGGTCGTTTGCGTCCCGGTTGTGATAATTTCACCGGTCGGTATGACGGCTTCAACGCCTAAAACATAGTCTCGTGTGACACCATATTTAAGTGCCCGGGGTCCGCCCGCACACTCGGCAAGGTTTCCGCCTAAAGTTGAGAATTCAGAACTCGACGGATCGGGCGGGTAAAAAAGGCCCTCCTTTTCTACCGCCCGATGGAAAGACCCGGTTACAAGACCTGGTTCGACATGAGCAATCAAGTTGTCTTTGTCAATATGATAAATACGACTAAAACGGGTCATTACGAGAACGACACCGCCGTTTACCGCCAGTGAACCTCCGGTCATTCCCGAGCCGCTGCCGCGCGGGATAACAAAGAAACGATCTTCATTAGCGGTCTTCAGGATGCGGGATACTTCATTGGTGTTTTGGGGGAATAAAATAGCGTCCGGCATATAGGCGTGCCCGGTCGCATCGTATGCATAACAGACAAGGTCTTCTTTTTTTCGGCTGCAATGGGTATGGCCGACAATACCCTGAAGTTTCTTAAAAGAGCTGTCATCGATAGGCATTTTTGATAGTTAATTTTGACATCTTTTTTTATCAAAAAAAAACTTCACTCCGGTACGACTTCAACCTCAATTACCGGCTCAACATCGGTATAAATGCGGATGGGGATTTTTTGGGTGCCGGTCTTTTTGATCGGTTCTCTGAGCAAAATCATTCTTTTATCGACCTTAATGTCTTGTTTTTCAAGCGCCTTGATAATATCATGGATCTTGACAGAGCCATACAGGCGATCCCTCTCACTAACTTTTGCGGATATTTTGCACGATACACCATTCAACCGCGCGGCCATTTTTTCGGCAAATTCTTTTTCTTTGGCGATCTGAAGTTCAAATTTCTTTTTATCCTGCTCTAAGATTTTACGATTTTGAGGTGTGGCAAGCACAGCCTTGTTTTGAGGTAAAAGATAGTTACGGGCATATCCGTCTGCGACGGTCACCTCATTCCCGATAATCCCCAGGGAATCAATTGTCTCTTTTAAGATCACTTTCATTTTGATCCTCCACTAAATTTTTATCGCATAGATGTATCACGTTTGTGGTTTTTATGTCTGTCCGTTACTTTTTTTTATACCCAATCTTCTAAAATTCAGCCATGTATCAAAAAATCCAATGCCAATGATAAGGAACAATATGATCTGCTGCAAGACAATCAGGGTGTATAAAAAAAGTCTGAGTATTCTGGAAAATTCTTTTTTTTCAAAATAAAACGACACAATGGCAATACCCTCAAAGAAATAGATGGTCATCAATATGATCAAACCGTTAAGACCAAACATTTTAAGGGCTTTTGACGGTAGAAGAAGTGTCAGACCGCATCCGATGACTCCCCACACGAGGAAATCCGGCGCCTTCCATAGGTTAAGAGAACCGAAATCGGAGAAAAAGAGCTTCCGGGCTATCAACATCGGTTTAGCGATCAGGAGATTTACCCATGCAACGAAGAGGGTAGAACCGATGACCAGCGAGGGGAAAATTCGTACGAGAATGTATTGAATGTTTTTCAAAGAATTTGATATTAAATGGATGCTATCTTCTGAGACCCCCATGTTTTCGTATATGGCCAGCGTTAGTTGGAGGTTTTTTGCCACATAATCAGATATCAGTGCTTGAATACCGATCCGGGCCATACTGCCGTGGAGAAGCAAGCCGAAGGTTCCAGTCAATAATACCGTGAAAACAGCATAGCAGATCGTTTTTTCAACTGAAAGGTTCATTTCAATCAACTCGCTCAAAACAAAACCGAGAAGCAGTAGTTCACCAAAAAACAGGATATCGATTGATACCCGGCCAAGGATAACAATCATTAACGTGATCGATGCAACGGGGATGATACTGCCGGTTGATCTGCCCAGTTTTGAGCGGTAGAAAAGAACAGGCAAAGGAATCAGCAGTGAACAAAAGAAACCGATGATCGGCATATAGATGGTCACTCCAAATATGACAAAGGTTATGACAATGCCACTGGCGATGTCTTTGAATATTTCCTTTTGCATTGTTTGAGGCGCCATGCTTTCATCCGTTTTTGTCCATAATTTATCCTTCTGACTAGCTGTAGTCCAATCTTCCGACATAAGGAAGCAGTGCTATTGCTCGAGCTCGCTTGATTGATCGTGTAAGTGCACGCTGATGTTTCGCACAGGTTCCAGAAATCCTTCTCGGGATTATTTTTCCGCGTTCGGTGATAAAATATTGAAGTGACTTTGAGTCTTTGTAGTTTATAATCAGTTTGCTGTCCGCACAAAATCGACAGACTTTTCTTCGGTGATATATCTTTTTCCTGACAGTGGGTCTTCTTCGATTGGTTCGAAAATCTGCAACCATTTTACTCCTCCTCGTCCTTTTTCTCAGTTTTTACTTTTTCAATCTCCATAGCTTCTGATCCTGGGGCGTCGAAGAGCACGGGATCTGAATTGGATTCGGCATCTTGATTTTTCTCAGATTCTTCAACCAGGTCGGTAACCGGCTCTGCCTCGGCAATTTCTTCCTTTATGCGATCAATATCGGCCTCTTTTTCCAACAGAACCGTCATATATTTCAAGATCCTGTCGTCTATCCGGGAAAATCGTTCTATCTCGTTGACAAGGGTACCTGTTCCGCAATAATCAAGACGGACATAATGGCCGCGAATTTTTTTCTTGATTTCGTAGGCGAGCTTTTTTGTTCCCCATTCGTCAAAGGCCACCATGAATCCGTTTTCTTGGGAGATGAGCTGGTTGATTCTTTCAAAGAGAGAAGCCCTTTTTTCATCGGAAATGTCGGGATCGGAAATAATGAATGTTTCGTATCTGTTCATTTAGCCTCCTTATGGACGTTAAGGCCCTGGAGTAATACCAGAGCAAGGATAATGAGAAAATAGTGTTAAAAAACCTTTATTTATAATTAATTAAAAATAATCTGTCAAGTAAGATCTGGCCTATAAAATATTTCAATTTTCTGAGAATCGATGCATAAAATTTGCTACAAATTACCGAGTAAACTTACCAAGACGAAGAATGAAACTCAATAATATTAAATTGTGGTATAAACAAAAAAAATGAGCTCATTTTCCGATGGCTAATCAAAACAGAGCGAAGATCCCGTGCGATCCGGTCTGTATGTCAAATCAATGAATTGGACAAATGAGTAAAAAAATATAGGGGGGTAGATTTCTGGATACGAAAGGCTTAAGGATAAATGGAGATCGTCTGAGAAATAAACTGGAAAAGATGGCGAAAATCGGTGCGACCTCAGCGGGAGGCGTAGAACGTCTGACTTTGACAGACACGGATAAACAGGCCAGGGATCTTTTTGTCAAATGGCTAGAGCGACTCGATCTTGAAGTCCGGATCGATGAGATGGGAAATATCTTTGGAAAACGGGTAGGAAAGAACGATGCCCTGGCCCCTGTGATGAGTGGCTCCCATATTGATTCACAGCCAAAAGGGGGTCGCTTTGATGGAATTTTAGGGGTAATGGGTTCGCTTGAAGTGTTGCAGACAATTGATGAAAACAACATTAAAACCATGCGTCCCCTCGTTATCGTCAACTGGACCAATGAGGAGGGATCACGTTTCGCCCCTGCAATGGTCGGATCCGGTGTATGGGCCAGCGCTTTGGAAAGGGATTGGGTTTACAGTAGGATCGATCGAAATGGGTATTTGTTTGTCGATGAGTTGGAGCGGATTGGGTATCGAGGGAGTGTCCCTGCACGGAAATGGCCTGTCCATGCTTATTATGAATATCACATCGAGCAGGGGCCGGTTCTTGAGCGAGAGGGGATGGTCGTCGGTGCACCAAAGGGGATTGTTTGTCTCCACTGGTACGACATCTATCTTCGAGGGGAAGCGAATCAGGTGGGGCCAACACCGATGGCCGGTCGACACGATGCTCTTTGTGCTGCCGCTGAGATGATCCTCAAAGTCAATATCCTCCCTGAAAAAACAGGTGGTGATCTGGTAGCAACCGTTGGAGAAATTCAGAATTATCCCAATTCCCGAAATATCATTCCCGACAAAATCCATTTCACGGTGGATATTCGCTCTTGGGATGACCGGTTGGCACAACAGGCCTGGAATAGTCTTCGCAACAGTTTTGAAGAAATTGCCGACAGGCGGGGGTGTCCGATTCGTATTGAAGAGACTTGGCGTGTAGCGCATTCTCGGTTTGATGCGCAACTGGTACAAAGGGTGCTTGATGCCGCCCAGGACCTGGGCTATCCAGCCCTCCGCATGGTCAGCGGGGCAGGACATGATGCAAGTTATATGAATCAAGTTGCACCCACGGCAATGATTTTCGTCCCGAGTATCGGTGGAAGAAGCCACGTAGAGGTAGAAAATACGCTGTGGACGGATTGTGAGGCGGGGGCAAATGTACTGCTTCGATCTATTTTGAAATCTGCAGCAGAAGCGTAACCCGCTTTTGCTCACATCCCTGTTGTTCGCTGGTTGGGGATGTTGGTTCTGAAAAATTATTTAGCTTGTGTTTACGACCGCGAAAGGGTACTAATTACGGTTTTGGTTGGAAACGGCGTATTTCCCATCCCATCGGATGTCCCGGATTTTTTTCGAATAAGGAGTTGAAAATAAAAACTGCATTAATACTCATTGATATTCAAAACGACTATTTTCCAGGCGGCCCTTTGGAACTGAAGGGGATAACTGAGGCCACCGAGAAGGCTGCAAATTTGCTCGGGTTGTTCCGTGTCAACCGATGACCAACATTTCATATCCAGCATCTTTCCACAAAGGAGGATGCGTTTTGTTTTGCACCAAATACCACCGGTGTTGAGATTAACGACCGTGTTAAACCGCTTCCGGATGATATTGTGATACAAAAGCAATACGCGAACAGTTTCCGGGACACATCTCTCCTCGACGAGCTGAAGACAGATGAAATCAAGCGTTTGGTAATTTGCGGTGCGATGAGCCATATGTGTGTGGATGCGACCACCCGGGCTGCTTTTGATTTGGGGTTTAATTGTTTCGTCATTCACGATGCATATGCCACCAGGGATCTCAAGTTTGTCGGTCAGGTGCTGTCAGCAGAGGCTGTCCACGGATCATTTATAGCTGCATTGTCCTCAGGGTATGCGAAGGTAATCGGTTTGAACGAATTTAAATCCGACATGCCGCTTTCGGAAAACCGTTAAAAGATCCAGGGCGATCGGACTACAGGCAGACGCAAGTGTTGATTTTCAGATAAAGGTTCAGAAAAAATTATCAGCTATGATTGCAGAGATTCTTGCCACAGGTGATGAAATTCGATCCGGTGCTTTAATTGATAGCAACACCGCTCATATTGCACAGGAACTGGAGGCCATCGGGGTAAAGGTCATTCGGCACAGCAGTGTCGGAGATGATGTTGAGATTCTTGTATCGGTGTTGAATGAAATCGGTTGTCGGGTTGATATTTGCGTCGTAACCGGCGGCCTCGGTCCGACCACCGACGATCTAACGACAGCGGCGGCTTCAAAAGCAGCGGGGGTCGAGCTCTTGCTCGATCATACCGCCCTTGCTGCAATAAAAAATATTTTTAAAAAGCGAAATCGTCCATTGAGTGATTCGAACATAAAGCAGGCCATTTTTCCGATCGGCGCCACACGTATGGATAATCCTGTCGGGACTGCACCAGGGTTTATGTTGAAAATAGATAAATGTTACTTTTTCTTTCTCCCCGGGGTGCCCGCTGAAATGCGGGCCATGCTCTCAGATAAAGTGATCCCCATTATCAATAAATTTCCTGGAAACAGAAAAGTCTGTTTCACGAATACCATATCAACCTTCGGCCTAACCGAGTCAGCGACGGGTGAACGGATTGCCGGTCTGGCGAAGGAGTTTCCAGGAATAAAGTTGGGTCTTCGGGCAAAATTCCCGGAAATTCATATTAAACTCTATGCTTATGGTGATGACCCAATCGGGCTTGAGGAACTTTTAAGCAAAACTTCCGATTGGGTTTTGGAAAAGATGGGTAAAAGCGTTCTTTCGGTTACCGGAGATTCCATGGCTTCTGTCATTGGAGACCTCCTCAGGAGGCAAAAATCTTCCATTGCAGTTGCAGAAAGCTGTACCGGAGGTCTTGTTGCACATTGGCTGACCAATTCACCGGGCGCATCAGATTATTTCATTTTTTCAGGCGTGACATATTCGGATAAGGCAAAGATCGATCTTCTCGGCGTGTTGTCCGAAACCATTGAACGGTTCGGAGCCGTACATGAAGAGACCGCAAAAGAGATGGCAAAAGGCGTGCGCCGAATTGCCGGAACTACCTATGGCCTTTCCATCAGCGGTATTGCGGGACCCGATGGCGGTACCGAAGCTAAACCTGTCGGGACTGTCTGCATCGGGCTTGCTGCACCGAACGGGGTGGAGGGACGCCGTTTCAATTTTTCTTTTGAGAAACGATCGATGAATAAGGTTATTTTTGCTGAAACCGCATTGGATCTGCTTCGGATAAAACTTTTGAAAGCGGGTCAAACAGAGGCAATTTTTTAACGCGATGTCCACAAGAAGCGTTTTTCAAAGATGGTAAAATATCGCTAAGAAATCAGTTTTGAACCCAGCAGTATGAGTACCTGCGGGTTATGATGAAAAAATATGATGGTCATTATATCCATATGCCTTGGGCTGATATTGCTATACTTGTTGTTTACCCGCTTTCTTTTTTTCCTTGTCCACCAGATACCCCGGAATCAGGTATTAGATCCACCGGCCAGGGGAAAATGTCTGGACAAAAAGATTCCAGCTGTTGATGGCGAATTGAACTGGAAGGTCGGTCGAAGTGAGTTGTTGTTTTTGTACACGGATGGGTCAGAAACAGGGATCGAATGGTAGACTGGGCGAGGTTGTTTGGTAAATTATGTAACTTAAAAACTCAAGTTTTATATCGCTAATCCATCGAAATGTTGCCTTCGGCGGCGGGCGAATCTTCAATTATTGATCCTAATGATCCGGTTCGGGGTGATGTTTTTTTGCGCAATCAGGGCAAATGCTGTGGCTAAAATCCGCTTCAGAATGGTCTCGGATATAGGTCTCGATTTGACTCCAATATCCTTTATCATCACGAATGTTTTTACACCAGGCACAGATCGGCAGCATCCCATTTAATTTTTTGACCTTTGCCATAGCATTTTGAAGCTCGACAACGAGTTTTTCCCGCTCTTCCTCCGCCTCCATTTCTTTGGAGACAACGGTCAAACACCCGGAGGAGACACAGATGTTATCCTGTTTACGGGTTTCGACGATTGCCTGGTCTTTTAGCCAAACCGGCTGGCTATGGGCGGGCTGAATTTTATAAACTGCTTCAATAATTCCCATTTTTTTACTACTTCCGCGCAGCTCTTCCCGTATACCCTCCAATTCTTTTTGCGGGATAATTTCTTTCGTAATACCGTCTATGTCTTGATATTTGTAGCCGAAAAAATGGCCGCGCGGTTGAATGATGCGGCGATCAATGATACTTGCCCGAAAAACTTCAGCGAGGCCTCTAATATCACACGCGAATAGGTCAAGGAATCCCTTACTTGCATATTCATACCACATTGTTTTTTGTTCATCTTCCCAGGCAGCCAGGTAAAAAATAGCAGGGTTACCCGTTCTTTCAAATAGAATAAAGGAGTCGATGCACTCCTTAATCCAATTTTTGATATCCTGGCTATAGTTGCCGGTCAAAATACGACCGACATATTTTGATTCAATCATTTGATTCATATGCCCGAAGATTGTGCTGACCGTTTATTGTCTAGTATCCATTTTTGATCGGGATAGAGGTTAAATTTTATTCCCAAAAACATCAAGTGTTTTGTTTATCAGAATCGACAGTATCTCAGAAATCTATGGTCCAATCTAAAAATATAATTGAGAATCTTTAAAAACCCGCATATTGTAACTCAAGTTTAGCACAATTGATTTTACGAAGACTTGCCTTCGAGGGGCTTTTCCAACGGGCAAACAAAATGAAGAATTAAAAGTAAAATCATATCTCACCGATGGTTATACAACATAAAAACAAACTGATAATGCCTCGTGGTTTCAGCATTATCTAATATTTCTTTATTTTGTTTACGCTCATTTGGGGTTATAGTTTAAACGGATGATACATCCATTTATCCGGATGTGCGGTGAACGCCATATGATTGTGAAAAAAGGACAACTGGTTGAGCTGAAAATTTCCGAGATCGCCTTCGGTGGGAAAGGTGTTGCGCGGATAAACGGCCTGGCTATTTTTGTCGATCAGGCCGTACCGTTAGATTTAATAATCGCCCGTATTATCAAGAAAAAGAAAAATCATGCGGAAGCACGGGTGGTTGAAATGGTTGAACCGTCACCGTTCAGATCAAAGCCCCTCTGTATATACAGCGGGTTTTGTGGCGGATGCAAGTGGCAGTTTTTAGAATATGACAGACAACTGATTTACAAATGCCAACATGTAATCAATTCCATTGAACATATCGGACTGATCACTGGGGTATCCGTACATTCAACTCTCCCCTCAGAGCAGATTTTTGGGTACAGAAACAAGATGGAGTTTTCATGTTCCGACCAACGATGGCTTCTCCCGGATGAGTTGAAAAAGGAGGGTGTGAGTAGGGATTTTGCCCTTGGACTTCATCCATCAGGTAGTTTTCATAAAATCATAGATACCAAGGTATGTCATCTTCAACCAAAATTGGGTAACCAGATACTTGAAACCGTTCGAACTTATATGAAAGATTCCGGAGCGCTCCCCTATGGTGTGCGAAGCCACGTCGGTTTTTGGCGTTTTCTCATGCTAAGACATTCTAAAGCCTTTGACCAATGGATGGTCAATATCATCACAGCTAAAGAAGACTTGGCAAAAACCAAACCGCTTGCCGATTTGCTCATAAAAACTTATCCGAGCATCATTTCAGTGATAAACAACATAACGTCTCGAAAGGCGGGTGTTGCCATTGGAGAGTATGAAATTCTTCTTGCCGGTGCATCAACCATAAAGGATAAAATCGGCCTATTTGAATTTGAAATATCTTCAAACTCCTTTTTTCAGACCAATTCGCTTGGCGCAGAAAGGTTGTTTGAAACCGTAAAAGATTATGCAGAGCTGACCGGGACAGAGACCGTTTTGGATCTATACTCCGGCACCGGGGCAATTGCGATCTTTCTTGCAGATACCGCAAAAGAGGTCATTGGAATTGAAATCTCCGAAGGTGCCGTGACTGATGCAAAAAAGAACTGCCATATTAATCGAATTTCAAACTGCAGGTTTATTCACGGGGATATGATAAACGCCCTTTCAGATGCGGCCATAACACCGGACGTCATGATAATTGATCCGCCAAGGGCAGGGGTGCACAAGAAAGTGATAAAGCAAATCATAGAGATCGCGCCCCGTAGGATTGTTTATGTTTCATGCAATCCGGCGACCCTGGCCAGGGACCTATGCATGATCAAAGAACAGTATCGAATTTTGGATGTACAACCGGTTGACATGTTTCCACACACCTATCATGTTGAAGCGGTGGTGAAGCTTGAGAGAAAACCTCAGGGTTTGAATCTGCGTCATGGACAGATCTAGAACATCAAATCCGCATCAACCCAACGTCATTGGAGATAAGATCGGGTTTTGAGATCCCGGCTACCCAAAACGCGTCTTAAACGCCGTCGGACTCAGCTTGACATGCCGATGCAAACGACCTTTGAGCATGAAAAGGGTAGGGGATTTTATAAAATTAAAAACACGATAAAGGTAATACTGATCCAATTTTTTCCTCGAAAAGGCGAGTTCTTGTTTTGATAGGATAAATGGAAACTTTAATCCGCAACGCGTTGTTTTGACGCCAATAAACCGCTCAGTGCCGTTGACCTCAAACGAGCGGATATTATAGCCCGGCCGGTGACCCTTCTCCTGGGGTATCCATTCGATTTGGGCCGCCAAATCTGCTCTTCCCTCTTTTCGCAACCTTCCGGTTTCAAATTCAAGGATAAATTTTTCACCTGCTTTTGCAAGGTTTTTATTTTTCGCCTCCCTGTCGACAAAATCATATTTCTCGGCCATCCGCTTGAGCGTCCGATGTTTCTTGCTCAAATTCAATGGGGGAGGTAAGGGCTGTTCAACCACGGTCACATCAGTGAAAAAAAGGTCTCTTTGAACGGGTGTCGATACTGTACTGTCCGCATAATTTAGAAGGGTTGAAAGAATCTTTGGTTCTTTATCCAAATATTGGTCAATAACCTCCAACAGTATGTTTTGATAGTTGTCTAGGGGTTTATAACCACGGATATACGGCAAGCCAAGCTCGAGAAGCACCGAACCGATGGTCTGATGCTTCTTTTCAACAGCACCGTTGCTCCGATGGTCTATCTTTTTGAGGAGATTTTTACGATGCGCTGTTTTGTTGTAAGCTTGCCCGAGTACTTCATATTGCAGCATGGAGAAATAATCTTGGACAGTGGCAAGGACTTCTTCTCTGCTCCACGGTTTCACTTCTAAATTCTCCTCCAAACACAGAATCGGCGTTTCGAATGATATCTTACTCAGGTTCCGCACCCCCAATAGGACACGGTGTCGCATTTGGTGTGGGGTAAATAAAACTTTTTGGAAAAACAATGTGGCAGCCGTTGTGAAACGGAATCCAGAAGGTAATCTCCGAGCACAGGCACGCGGTGATTTGGATTTTTATGTAATATCAGTTGGTTCTGGAATGCTAACTTTTAAAAAGTTTTGTGCCGTTGTCAAAGCGCCCATCACCAATTTTTCCAAGAAAAATTTCTTTTTACCCTATGCTTGATGCGGTTTTTCTCAAAATATCAGGTGAAAAACTTGAGTATCTTATTATCAAAGACTTTTTTAAAAGAGTATGAATTGGGGGTAAATTGGACTTTTCTTTGTTAATGAGCATATGCTTTCAATGTCGAGTTGTCAAGTGTTGGTACATTAACTCTTCCTGGTTCCGATACAAAGAAACGCAAGCAGGTAGGAAAAAACCGCGAAGATAAGAATTGTGGGAATTCCATGGCTGAGAGCGATTTGTACGGATGCAATGGCAGTCAATACCGACGCACAGCCGTTTGCGGTCCACGCATAGGCGCGCTGAACCGGGTTGACCAAAAGGTGTTGCATGCCGAGGGGAAAAGGAATGCCCAATAGAAAACCCAACGGAATCAAAAGTAGAATTGCCATTGTATATCTGACGACGGTCGGGAAACCCAGGATCTGATGTATCACCATGTCAAGACCAAAAAAGATAACCAAGAGAATGGCGACTAGGATAAGTATTGTAATTTTAAGGTGTTGTTGTTTCAGGTATTGGGTAAAAAAGCCGCCCACGGCGGAAAAGATGAGTATGGCGGTAAGAACAAAAGTAAAGCTGAGCACCGAATTGCCAAAGAGAAGGGTATATTCTTTGATGAAAAACAGCTCCACAAACAAAAACCCCGCGCCCACACTCAGAAAGTAAACGATTTGAGAGAAAGAGGCCTTTTCTGTCCCTTTTGACATGATGAGAACAGGGATGATAAGAAGAAAGATAGCAACCATCAATGCTTCAACAAACACGGCAGCAACGACGATTTCACCGGACATCAGAAGAGAATAGGGCCTGCTTCCCATGCTTTGGTAGATTTTTCGCACCTTGGACCATTTGAGAAATCTGCTGGGAAAAGGGCGAGTGTCTTTTTGGGGTTTAACGTCGAGAAGATGGGTTTCAAAGAAGGCATTTTCGGTACCGGTCCTGTAAGCAGCCGCCAGTCGGTTGATATCGAGAAAATGATAAGGAGCATCAAATACGTTGAAACGATTCACCATCTCCTTTGAAATCTCCGGCATATAAACAAGATCAAAGTTCATTTGGAATGCAAACAGTTTTATCTCATTGACATTTTTTATGGGACGTGCTGAGACGATAAGGGTGAAGGTGTCCCAGTTTCGAAGTATCACCATGTGGGTTTCCGGATTTTTTATTTTAAGAGATCTCAGGCTCTCATATGCAGCCGCCCAGAGGCGAATAGAATCGGCCGGTGGCAAAAGCAGTTTGCGCGAGATGATAACCAGACCGTTTTCAGTCAGATGGCTCAGATATGCGGTGAACGCTTCAACTGTAAAAAGATATTGCTGGGTGAGGGTGGCGGTGTCTGGAAGCGAGGTTCCCCAGTCTTCCACATGGATGATATGGAACCGCCGGTCAGATTGGCTGAGAAAGGATCTAGGGCTTTGATTTCTGACCGGAAGCTGATAATGGCGTTGAACAATCCGAGCCAGTTCAGGATGTTGTTCAACGATGGTAATTGTTTTCGCATCCGCCGCCAGGGCGCAGATAATAGCGGATCCACCGCCATTTTGAATCAGAAGGACCCGATCTCTTTTTGAAGCGAGTCGGTATCCGACATATTGGAGCATGAATCTGGAAAATTGTCTATCTTTTTGAGAAAGTAACCGGTAAAGCGTAAAAGGCTGATCCCCATCCTTAAAGGCGGCCCATTGGAGGGGCATGGTCTCGATATACTTCAGGCTCAATCCGGGGGCAAACCGGATATACCGGCTTTTGATGGTGTCGATTCTCCCTTTAATACCGGTAGCAGTATCGGTGACGCGGGTATTCGGAAATTGGAGAAGCTGGCTACTCGCTTTGTAAGGGGAAGGGTTGACGTTAACTATTTTATCCCCTTTAGGGGAGATGAGAAAACCCGCTGTCAGTACAATCCCAAAACTCAAAACATGAAAAACGCCGGCCCGTTTTTTATAGAAAAGAGAACCTTGGGAAACACCTCTTTCGGTTTGATCCGAATCCTTGTCTATCTTTTTAATGAGAATCAGTGTTATGGGAATAAGTGCTGATATAATGATAAGCCGCCCTTCACCCAAAAGCGGAAGAAATAGAGCCGGGATGATGGCGCCGCAAGCGGATCCGGTCATACTTGCAAAATAGACGAATCCTGTCTTTTCAGGATTGAAGGAGTAGGCAACGGAGATGATAAGCCCGGTTAAAAAGAATGGCAGCGCCAGAAAAAGATAAACAGTCAGCAGGTATAGGCCCTGAATCGGTTCGAGCGGGAGCCTGAAATAATCGAGGGGAATTCTGTTTAGTATTAAAAAAGATCCGATAGCGGTGAAGGTATATAATATAATGAAAATATTAACCGCTGATCTTGAGGATAACCGTTTCCCGATGTCTTTTACCCGTGTGTCGAGGATGCTTAAAAAGCTCCCGGATGCGGCAAACCCAAAAAGTGCGATGCTGATCACCATGAAAGAGAGGTGGTTCCATTGGCTGATGGAAAAAACCCTTGTTAGTAGGACTTCAAAGGCAAGGGAAGAAAGAGAGAGAAGAAAAACAGCTGGAAAAATCATTGGTTTTTCAAGGCATGTCCTGTCAGGGGGACAAAAAGAACGCCGGTGATCTGTTTTATTGTATAAGCATCATCCTTTTTGGTAACCAGTACGAGATTTTGATAACTGAAAGGATTCCCGAGCGGCAGGATGAGTTTCCCACCGTTTTTTAATTGTTTCAGTAGTGGAGGTGGGATGTGGTCCACGGCTGCGGTGATCATGATACTGTCAAAAGGTGCAGCTTCGGTCCAGCCGAAGTAACCGTCCCCGTGGCGGGTTATGATTTTATTGAAATTGAGCGATTGGAGAGTTTTTGTGGCGGTTTTGTGGAGTTTTTCTTTGATTTCAATGGTGAAGATTTCCTTTGCTATTTTAGAAAGGATCGCGGCCTGATAACCTGAACCGGTTCCAATTTCAAGGACACGACTTTTTCCGGTCAGGGTCAGACTTTCGGTCATCAAAGCCACGATATACGGTTGGGAGATCGTCTGACCTTCACCGATCGGAAGGGGATGGTCTGCATACGCCTTGCGAGTTAGTTTTTTGGGAACAAAAAGATGTCTCGGGACCTGGTTCATAGCATCGAGGACCTTTTTGTCGGATACGCCTCGACGTTGAATCTGGTCTAGGACCATCTCTGCTCTTGATTTTTTCTGCCCCGGAGAGTCTCCCTTTATGTCCGCCATGGAAAGGGTGGTAATTAGGATCAGAACAGGAGGCAAAAGATATATTTTTTTCATTAGATATGCCTGAAATCATTCAAGAATACCTGATATTGATGCATGGCTTATCTGTAATGCTACCAGCATATCTATTTTTAAATTTCAGGTTTGTCAAGAAATGATGAGAATGTTGCAGAAAATGGCCCGACCGCAATAGAGGCAAGGCCTTCTTTTTGTAATCTGAAAGGCGCTCCGATCAAGCGGTATATGATTCTTAAAAGACAAAATTACAATTTTATAGTTGAATCACAATTATATAGCTCAAATTGTGCGCCCCAACCTGTTGGAGTGTCCCATCCGGCCACGCCAAGGGTCGGTCTTCATAAAATCAAAGGTGTGGAACCTGAGCCATATAAAGCGAAAAGGAGTTGAAAAGACCCGGTGGAATGAAATTCCCAGAAATCAAAACCGCTCTTTCCGGTCCGCGTGCCCGGAAACTGATTAAGATGGACCGAAGGGTTGTCTCGCCTTCATACACCCGAGTTATCCGCTTGTGGTTGAAAAAGCCCGAGGCCTTTGGCTGGAAGATGTAGACGGCAATAGATTCCTCGATTTTACAGCAGGCATAGCGGTCTGTGCCACCGGTCATTGTCATCCCCGGGTGATTAGAGCCACCAAAAAACAAGTGGATCTTCTGCTGCATATGTCAGGAACCGACTTTTACTATACGCAGCAAATTTTGTTAGCAGAGAAGCTTGCGTCCCTTACGCCCGGCCGGGGGAGGGAAAAGGTCTACTTCGGAAATTCGGGGGCAGAGGCAGTGGAAGCAGCCTTTAAGCTGGCGTGCTGGCACACCCGGAGGGAATTGAATATTGCTTTCTACGGGGCATTTCATGGAAGGACCATGGGGGCACTTTCTCTCACCGCAAGTAAAACGGTTCAGAAAAAGCACTATAATCCACTGGTACCTGGAATCACACATATCCCCTATGCCTATTGTTTCCGGTGTCCCTATAATCTCTGTTATCCTTCGTGTGGGCTGGCATGTGTCTATTGGGTGGAGGACACACTTTTCCGAACAACCTTGCCGCCGGAAGAGGTCGCGGCCATCATCGTAGAACCGATTCAGAGAGAGGAGGGTTATATCATTCCGCCTTCCGGGTTTCACATTTCACTCCACAAGATAGCAAAAAAATACGATATCCTCTATGTGGTCGATGAAGTTCAATCCGGTATGGGACGAACCGGAAAGATGTTTGCAATGGAACATTTTGGTGTGATTCCCGATATCATGGCGTTGGCTAAGGGAATTGCATCCGGGATGCCTTTGGGAGCATTGGTGGCACGTGGGGAGATTATGGATTGGGAAGTAGGATTCCATGCGTCCACATTCGGTGGCAACCCGGTTTCTTGTCGGGTGGCCTTGGCGACCATCGATCTATTAATTGAATCCTTGATGGCGAATGCCGCACTTCAAGGCGACCACCTGATTAACGGATTACGAAAGCTACAGCAATCGCATGAATGCATGGGGGATGTTCGCGGAAAGGACTTGATGGTGGACATGGAATTGGTTAAAGACCGTGAAACCAAGGTGCCGGCAAAGGAATGCCGTGATAAAATTATCAACGCGATATTTTGTAAAGGTTTGCCCCTTTTGGGTTGTGGTGAAAACAATATTCGGTTTTGCCCGGCACTTACGGTAAGCAGGACCGAAATCAATACCTGCTTACCTGTTTTTGATGATGCTGTCAGGGAAACGGCCTGTTGTTGAGAGATGCATCAGAGGAGGTTTTTTAGAAAATGGAATCCATTTTGAGAAAATTAGATTTCCAGGAAGAAGAATTCGGAGCCGGCATCGGTTCCTGGATGACGTGTGAAGGTCCCGTGCTTGCGTCTGTTTCCCCTGTCAACGGCAAACGTATCGGAAAGATCCGTTGCGCCGGTCTTAACGACTATGAAGTTGTGATAAACAGCGCCACGGAGGCCTTTGTTAATTGGAAAAGAGTCCCCGCTCCCAAAAGGGGAGATATCGTCCGTCAAATTGGTATGGCGCTGCGCCGGTACAAACAGGAGTTGGGCGCTCTGATAAGCCTTGAAGTGGGAAAGATTCGGGCTGAAGGCGAAGGTGAGGTTCAGGAAATGATCGATATTGCGGACTTTGCCGTTGGTCAATCCAGGATGCTTTATGGGTTGTCCATGCACAGTGAACGCCCTGAGCACCGTATGTATGAACAATGGCATCCCCTAGGGCCGGTGGGGGTGATCACGTCATTTAATTTTCCGGTTGCGGTTTGGTCGTGGAATGCGTTGATTTCACTGATTGCCGGAAATACGGTAGTGTGGAAACCTTCTTCAAAGGCGCCTCTCTCTGCCATTGCCACCATGAAAATCGTCTGGAAGGTGTTAATGGAAAATAATCTTCCAAATGGGATTTTAAATCTGGTGATCGGCAAACGGGATGATGTGGGAGAAGCGTTGGTTAACGATTCACGCGTTCCCCTTATTTCAGCCACCGGCAGCACCGGCATGGGAAAACATGTGGCAAAAACGGTGGCAAAGCGTTTGGGAAAAACCATTTTAGAACTCGGGGGGAATAATGCGATTATCGTTACACCAAATGCAGATCTGGAGATGGCGACCCGGGCGATTGTTTTTGGAGCAGTGGGCACCACAGGTCAAAGATGTACCACCACACGCCGGGTGATCGTACATCAAGATGTTTACAGCGCTTTAACCGATGCCTTGATTACCGCGTACCAGCAGGTTGAAATCGGAAACCCACTGAAAGAGGGTGTTTTGATGGGGCCGCTGATCGATCGGGAAGCAGCAGATGTCATGCAGACGGCCCTTAAAAAAGCAAAAGAACAAGGGGGACGAATCCTTTATGGTGGTGAGGTACTAGCGGGTGGCGTGTTTGACACAGGAACCTATGTCACACCGTGCATTTGTGAGGTTAGCGCTGACGCTTCAATTGTTTCTGAAGAAACCTTTGCCCCTATCCTTTATATGATTTGTTACAAGACCCTTGATGAAGCCATTTTTTATCACAACGCGGTTCCACAGGGACTATCTTCGGCCATATTTACCAATAATCTCAGGGAGGCAGAAATTTTTTTGAGCCACCTGGGGAGTGATTGCGGGATGGCCAATGTGAATATTGGTACATCAGGGGCTGAAATCGGCGGCGCTTTCGGAGGTGAAAAGGATACGGGTGGTGGCCGGGAATCCGGATCTGATGCATGGAAAGCGTATATGCGCCGTCAGACCTGTACCATCAACTGGTCCCATGAACTTCCATTGGCACAAGGAATCCAATTTGGGCCAAAATAGCGACCGTGTCTTAAATCCGGGCGGTTCAAATGGCAACCCCCCTTTTTGATGAGGATCTTAAACAGTTGGAAAATTGGCGCACACTGCTTGAGCTTTACCCCTGTTGGCTGGAAGAATTTGCCTATTTGCGCAATGAAGTATCAAGATCAGACCGCCATTTAGAACCGTTAGAGCTGAATGCTGCAAGAAACCATGTAGTGATCTCAAAATTCAAATGGAAACAAAAACAAGTCCAATGGAAAATAGAAAACGCGTTGGCGGGTGAATATGCCTTTTTGCTAAATACAGGTTGGGTCCTGTAGAAAGGGGAGTTTACTGAATCGGATCTGCTATAGCACGCAGCTTACCCAGACACTGATTTGAAACTGGCAGCAGATACCGGTGAAGGTGAATTGGACCCAACAAAAGTGTTTCAACCGCTAAAGGGTGAACTTTCCATCCGGTCCTTTTCTGGAATTGAGTCAGGCGTCATTGAAAATGAAAAAAGTTATTTTTTGAAGAGGAAACCTGTCAATAGGAAAATAGAGATAGACGTGGCAATCGCATGCTCCTTCGACTTATAATATCCGCACCGCCAGCAATTGCCGCTTTGGCAATTCCCATATGTAAGCGTGCTTTTGAAAGCTCTTCATCTGTTATTACATAAAGTTGCCAATTTAATGGGGTTTTTCTTTACTTCGTTGATTTTTTGATAAATTTTAGGAGGGTATTATTTTGGGCCATAACTCTTTATTCCAGCTCATATCGAAGAAAAGGAGTTCAAATCGGCTACTGTTCTCATAAAGTTGATACCATCTTTCCTTCTCTGTTTTTGAAGCTCTATAGGAAAATTCATCTAGCCTATTTTTGAGCCACTGGGCAAATTTATCGAATTCTTTTGAAGAATAGGTTTCAATCCAATCTCTGTATTGTTTGTTTTCAGGCAATCCCCTGGCCTTTAATTGCTGACTAATTTCAACGTAACCAGCCGCACAAGGTAATAACACAGCAAGAATTCCCGGTAATGTTTTTTCATAGCAGGTTTTCACTAATAGATTCGTGTAGGAGATAGTTATTAAACTCGGCTCAGTCTTTTCCAGTTCATCAGTACTAATTCCAAAATTGGCACAAGTCCTCCGGTGGAGATCCATCTCAATGTTTAGAGTAGCATTTAGAAGAGAGGCAAAGTAACTCATATCTGAAAGTTGTTGAGCCTTAGCAGTTGCTAAAGCAAAAACACGGCTAAATTCAACCAGGTAAACATAATCTTGTTTGAGGTAAAATTCATATCGATCCTGATCCAGAGTCCCTCTGCCAATACCCCGTACAAATGGATGTTTGAAAATAGCTGACCAAAGTGAATTGGTTTTGTTTCGAATTTCTGTGCAAAAAGTTGGGTTTGACATATTTTTTATTCTCCAAATATTTTGTTGAAAAATTATTTATTTTCAGAGGCTGCTTTACCAAACGAAGCCCAGAAAGGATCTACCTTTGGATGAAATAGCTGATGTATTTTTCCATTTTCATTGTAAAGAATACCTTTTTCATGCTCAACAACTTCACCTACAATACTGGCGAGTATACCCTGTATTTACATAAAAAATTAAAAAAACAAGTATAATAAAGCTTGTGGAACCCTATGAACAAAGGTTACCTTGCGATAACGCTGGCACATAGCGAACCTTCTTTCAGAGACATCTTAAGTTGATCCATAAACATATATTCATAAAGGCGTTTTCGCTGGTTATCTGAAACCCACCGTTGGATGGGTGATTTCAGGTGAATTGATGTTTTGCAGTCTCACACGAAATTCGTGTTCTGTTATCGAGCTTTTCCAGTGCCCGGTAATTCCGGCAATATACACTACCCCGGTATAAATTCCGATAATGACGATACCCAGTTTGGCCGTACTCCAACCATTTTTGCCTGTACCTAACGTTTTAAACTCCAGCGTATTTTCAACTGGACAGACCAGCGTACACTCCATGCATCCGTTGCATTCCCGACTGATAATATAGCGCTTTTTATCCACCGGCAGATAATAGGGACACGCTTGCGAACAGCTTTTACAACTTATGCAGATGTCGAGATCGCGTTGAATCCGTGTTGGGCATAACCCCATCAGCGATCGGTAGGGGCACAGGTACCTGCACCAGACATTGCGTATAACGACAGACGATAGACCAAAATCGTTAAAATGACCAATGTTAAGGTGGACATTTGAGCAAAAAAGTAGTAAGGACTTTGCAGAAACCCTAAAATGGCAGGGCTGCTCATGGAAAATATGATCTTTACAAAAAACCCCAACAGCAGGTATTTGAGACTTCGCAAAGGGAAATCTAGCCAGACGGGAAGTTTATAGTTTTTCCCGAAAAGGTGTCTCCCCAATGCCCAAAGCCATTCGGATAGGGTTCCCACCGGGCAGAAGCATCCGCAAAACGATTTGTGCAGTGATAGAGAAATAAAACCTGTAAAGCCTAAGGTCACCATGGCGGCCGGGTGAATCGAATCCCAAATGCCGGTTTGGACGAACAGTTTCCATCCAATTAACACTCCGATGGGAAGAAAGCCTTCACCACCCGGCGGCCTTAGTACGGTGACAGCACCATTTCCCGCAGCCTGATGAACGTAGATGAAAAACTGAATTCCTATTCCGATGGTTGCAAGAAATACAGCCAGTTGAATCCAGTTCCGCTCGCCCCATACATGGTTTTTTCCCCTTTCCCCAACCGGTGAAAAGAAATTGTCTTTTATTTTTGAATTTGCAGTATCTTTCAAAATTTCACTTTCTGGGACGGTTTTTTTTTAAACCATGACTGAAAATACGTTCATAGGCGGCGGTATAAAAACCTGAATGCGACTATAACCGACCGATCTCATTCCATACCGCTTTTTCGTATTCCCCTGTTTTTTCCGATCTGAGGATAAACTTTTGTTATATATAATATTTTTCGGTACTAGCCAAAGCTTTATGTAAAATCTTTTCTAGGAAATTCTGCAGTGAGAATGGCGCGGCATTTTGGTGATGCCCAAATGCCGGTTATGAATTTATCCAGGCTGTCCATCACCGTATCTACATCATGAATAGCTCCCTCATGCATACCCTCACTGAGAATAAGAACCCGAGTGGTTTCCGGTCGAATCGTGGAGAGACGGCTCTGCCGAAAAGTCCATCGCCGGGCATGAACCTTGCCTGCAGCATCGGCAAAAATAATCTCTCCAGGGTTTGGGTTTTCTATTTCACCGTTGAAGGCCAGGTATTCTTCCGCACCTTTGGCATACCGTACTTCCAAATAGTCCGTTACTCTGTCAAGGTCAAACACAGCCACCGGCAGCGCAGAAGCGATCGATAGGGCATTGCAGAAGTCGACCAGAGGGTGCAAGCGAGGTAAGTCGCTTTCACGTTTAAACCGCCGCAGCAATGCCTCGGCAGCCGAGCGATACTTTGATGGTTTAAGCCCCATCTGGGAATAGACCTGTCTCCATGCGGCAATCTCCGGCATCTGAGATTCAGGGCCACTGCATAATTTCAGGCGTGCCTGTTCATAGAGAGGCTGGATATAAACATCAACATTAACCTGAGGACGAATCCCATCTACAGTCATCAGTCCCGGAACCAATTGAGGAAATTGATTCCATATCTTTTGGATATGAATAAAATGCATTAACTTTTTTTCCGTAATTTAGCAAATCATACTGACTGCTCCCCATTGGAAGATCATACTGTTTATTAAGCGTTAGAAGCCGTTTAGTAGCCGCTGTCGAAAACCTGAAGAAGGATAAATATGGAAACGTTGTAAACCGCTTTCAGCAGCCAGCAAAACTCCAAGCCGGGTCGTTTTTTCCTTGACAGTAGTCTTTTTTTTACGACACAATGACGTCATAATCAATATCTTTTTTAGTATTATAAGGGAGCGCTTGAGAATCCATGGAAGACGATGCCGAATATCAATAAGGCTGATAAAAGGCTTAATTATGGCTACCTGTAGGAAACGATCATCTCTCATATCCAACGGTTAAAAATTCCAACCGGAACCCCACTCCCCGATAAGCGCGGCAAGGATCGAACGGTAAAAGCTAGTAAGACCGGTCCGGGCGCAGGGATTTTTTAAAAAAGTATCCAAATTCATTTAAGAGAAGGCACTTATCAAGATAAATACAAAAAAATTAAATAGGATGGGTGGGGAGGATATCCTGAGTTTGCTTTATCGGAAGATAATATAGATTTATCTTATTTGAAGAATATTTTTCAACAGGTTTTTGAGAATTAGCAAACTTATCATATAACCATACCATGCGCTGGATTCGCAGGGTCGGGCCTCTGTCGTTCATGCCTATTATTGTGTTTACCCGTATTTTGCAAGGGCATCATTTCCTGCTCACCTGTGATGGTGGCGGTAATAATTCCGATGAAAATTGGAGAGAGGAGATTGTCTTGGTACTTGATTTAGTTAAACAGATGAATTAGAGATCGCCTGTGATAAAGAAAGGAAGGTTTTATGAAGATATTGAATAATCTTCATGGGTTTATCTGGAAATCCATGACCGCCAATAATTCCAATACCTACCTGATTGATGGCAAAACACCTGCTCTCATCGATCCCGGGCATGCCCATCTTTTTCAGCACGTTCAGCAGGGACTCGAGGGATTGGGAAAGGATCTTGGCGACATTGGCGTAATCATCTGTACCCATGCCCACCCGGACCATATCGAAGGTGTCCAAGTGTTTGAGGAAACCGCATCCCAATTTGCCATGCATGAGAAGGATTGGAAACTGGTTAAATCCATGGAAAATCTAATCTGTGGCGATTCCCGGATCGATGTGGATAAATTCAAGCCCGATTTTTTTATCAAAGAGGGTGATTTTTCCATAAACGGCCTCGATTTGAAGGTCTTTCATACACCGGGTCATTCTCCAGGTTCGGTCTCGCTCTATTGGCCGGATAAAAAGGTTCTGTTTACCGGTGATCTCATCTTTAAAGACGGCGTCGGGCGCACCGACCTTCCGGGTGGAGACAGCTCACTGCTAAAAGAGAGTATCAAAAGGCTGAAAGGGTTGGAAATCGAGTGGTTGTTACCGGGTCACGGTGATATGGTTTCCGGTGCAAAAGAGGTGCGGGCTAATTTTGATCATTTGGAGCAGTTCTATTTTTCATATGTTTGATGATTTCGCAAACGGCGTGGGCGAATAAATTTTTTCGCAAAAATAATAGAAACCGAGGAGCTAACCTAAAAAACAGATCCATACAGCTACTAACAGGCACGCGATGGTCTAATTTTTTTACTCTTAAATCAGTTACTTTTAGCAATGTACCCTTATTAAATATTTTGTGCTGTTGTCGAGGGCTTCGTCCTCATATTTTTGTGTAAAAAATTTCTGTTCGCCCCATGCCGAAGCGGAGTCTTAGTAAGATGTAGGGCGCGAAACTTGAGTTTTAAGTTTCCACCGAATCGGCCAGCCTCGATTTTTCTAGGGTAAAAAGCCGGTCAAATTTGTCTCTCATCTGTTGGATTTCTTTCGTCACCGCTTCATCATTTTCAAGGTTGGGAACAACAGCTTCGCCTGAAATAAAATACTTTTCAGCCAGATGTTGTTTCACTTTTGCTGTCCTTGCTTGAGTGATCAGATAAACAGCCTCTTTGTACTCTTTGGTTATGGATTCAAGCGGTGTAACATCTGATCCGCAAAGATCAGGCAGCAGGGTGAGGAGCGGTCTGTTATCCTGATCCAGGTCAAGCCTGGCCACTGTTTCGCTTTTTATAATGTCTTCCGATTTCAAACCGAAAGTTTGTTGCAAGTCGTTCAATTCGATCTTCAGGTTTTCTACCCTCAATTTTTGGTCCTGATACTGCTGCATCAGACCCTTTATTCTCTTGGCGAATTCATGGGAATGTTGTTCCTGTTTTTCCTGTTCGCTGAACGAAAGATGCCTTGTTTTTTCCATTACGAGGTCTAACGTGCTTTTGATTTCCGCCATATATAACCTCTGAAATATTCGGGTAAGTTTGGATTGCCGTGTCTTCGCTATCTTCGTTCTTTTTTTAACATATGAAGGGTTTTCTTTACAACATGAAACTGTAATGGTATCTGGGTTGGGTCGGTGAAGGGATGTTCCATATCGATTTTAAGGATAAAAACCATGGTTGATCAAAAAAAAGCGGCGATCCTATGTCCGCATTGCAGGAAATTGATAGACAAAAATGAGCCCCGTTGCCCATACTGCGGCATCGCCCGTCCGGGATCACGGCTGAAGAACAATGTTTGGACCCGGGGATTTAATGATCCGGACCAGATTATTAAAATAATCCTCTATTTCAACATTGGTTTATATGTTATTTCCCTTTTGTTCAATCCAATGCTGCCCCGCTTCACGTTTAACCCCATGGTCTTTTTATCCCCTGAAAATAAAAGCCTTTTACTGTTGGGTGCAACCGGGACCATCCCGATTGACGCTTTGAACAGGTGGTGGACCCTTATATCGGCCAATTATCTTCACGGCAACATATTACATATTTTTTTCAATATGTTTGCCTTCAAACAGATTGCGCCTCTGGTGGTTCAGGAATATGGCGTTTATCGAATGTTTGTGCTTTATACCCTTGGGGGTGCGATAGGTTTTTTTGTCTCTTATCTGGCGGGTGTGGCTTTTACCATCGGCGCTTCAGCCGCATTGACCAGTTTGATCGGTGCAGCCCTTTACTTTGGTAAAAGCCGGGGTGGAACTTATGGACAGTCCATTTACCGTCAAATCGGCGCCTGGACGATCGGTATATTTATCTTTGGTTTTATCGTTCCGGGGATCAATAACTGGGGGCATGGCGGCGGAATTGCGGCCGGTGTGATCCTTGGGTTTCTCCTCGGATACCACGAGCGGAAACCGGAGAACCTCTTTCACAAAATCCTGGCCGGCGGCTGCATGGTTTTGACGATAACGGTTCTAATGTGGGCGATCGGATCGGGTATCTTTTTTCGTTTGGCCGGTCGGTGAACCTGATGTCGAAATTGAAAAATTTGCCGGTTTCATGAAGGTGTTAGATAAACACCCGGGATAGACGCTCCACCCCTTTCAGCAGATCCTCAACCCCATAAAAGGCAAAACTCAGCCGCAGATAATTGCGCAGGCCGTTCATACTTGAAAACTTGATACCGGGTTGGAAGCCGACCCGGTGTTTTTTGGTCTTTACAAGCATACCTTCAACATCCGTTCCATCCGACAAACAAGACCAAATAAAGTAGCCGCCCCCAGGATCCGTGAATGTGAGGGCGGGTATGTGCTTGCGAAGCGCCCCGCACATGGCAACCACACGTTCGCGGTAAGTCGCCTTCAAAAAATTCAGGTATTCTTCCTGTATCCCAAGCTCGATCACACTGTTCACTATACTTGAAACAAAAGGATTCAGTCCGCCGCCGCTATCGAGGTGACCGCAAACGATAAACGGTTCCAGCAGGGAGGGGTCGGCATGTATCCATCCCAAACGGAGGCCCGGAGCGAGTATTTTTGAAAAAGAGCCCAATGAGAGAACACGTTTTGATGTATCGTAGTAGACCATGGGAGACGGCGGTGAGTCGGTATAAGCCAGCAGCTGATAGACTTCATCGGCAACAATGAGAAAATCGTATTTTTCACTCAGACGAACCAGCTTTTCTCGCCGATCGCCTGAAAGGGTAAAACCGGCTGGATTGTGGAAGGTGGGTATGGAATATACAAAAATCGGCCTGTGTTTATTCAGCCGCTCTTCCAAAGCCTCGATGATCAATCCGTTTTCATCGATGGGCGTCCCAACGACTTTTAACTTATGGTCGGCAAAAATACTCAAGGCCAGAAAGTATGAAGGCTCCTCAACAATTACCGTATCGCCGGGTTTGGTGTGAAGAGAGCAAATTTGATCAAGTGCCTGGGAGATCCCCGCGGTAATGAACAGATGATCCGGATCCACAGCCAGGCTGTACTCCTTGCTCAGAAATTCGGATAATGTTGTCCTGAAATTGGCGCTGCCCTGCTGCATACCGTACTGCAGGATGTTTCGGTCGCCCTGTTTAAAACGGTGCTCCGCTGCCTGTGTCATCTGCTCTAAAGGAAGGATGTCTACATGGGGCTGACCGATCGCAAAGTCAATCCAGCCTTCAGGAACACTAATTTGAGCAACTTGAACTTTAGCCATTGTTTCTCCGGCAAGTGCCATTTGTTTCTTTTTTGCGTTTGAAGAGTAGTGGGATGTAAGTCCTGTGTCAACGGGAAAACCCTTTATGGATGATCATTGATAAGATCCGACACTGTGTTTCAGGCTTCTTGAGGGATAATTCCTGGAGTTTTACTGAACCCAAACAGCGAGTGTATCTGCTGTAGCTTGCCGAAGCGCAGCGAAGCTCCCGACATTCGCGGTGGCAGGGTTCTTCAAATTGAATAATTGTTTTATATTTTTTAGGCGATCATTAACACGTACGGCAAATCAATCCGATGGCTTGGCATTTTCATCTTCATGGGAGCCCATCACGAAAAAACGGCGTTGGCATTCTGAACATGTCCAGATATCTATCGTCATTTCTTCCCAGCTTTGTTCGAAATCTGATGCATCGATTTCAATCAATTCTATGTTTTTTGAGTGTGTAATATCCGTACATTGACACTATGGGCAGCATATCGGGTCTAGTTTATACATATTTATTACTTTTTCGCCTATTTCGTTGATGTGTAACTGCGTATTATGAAAAGCGAATAGTACCAAAAAAGAGCGGAACAGACAAGCATGATCATTTTTAGTTAATAACATGCCATTTTTGGAGATCTCAAAATTGCTGATGGAAGGGAAGAATAGGTGGGGATTTCCACAAGCAGAATCATAACAGAAGGTGTGACTTTTCCTCAATAGGATATCCGGCCTTAAACCACTCGTTCCATCCCCCTTTAAGTGCATAGATTTTCAAATACCCACCCCTTGATAGTTTCTGTGCCAGACCGACACTAGTGCCATCATTGGGTCAGGCTCAGTATAAGACCAGTACCTTATTACGTGGAAATTCATTGGCCCAGGAATCAAATAACGTCGGCCTCCTCCTGACGGCCCCTTTAATTTTATACTTGCTGTTTTGCCAGTGCTTGGCATAGCGGACATCAAGAATAATAACATCAGGATTGTCGATCAGTTTTTCGAGTTTTTCCTTACTTATTCGGAAAACATCTTCCGCGGCAAAACCCGGACCTGTAATCAAGCCAACAAAAGCCAAAACTAGCACAATCGACAAAATCGTTAGAGATTTATCCCTCATCAATTTTTCTCCTCTTTTGCATATTTGTAATACGGACATTGAGCCCATTGTAGTCAATAGTCTCTGTAAAATCAATAAAAATGAATGTATAAAACGGTATGACACAACTCAATAACCCCGGTACGCCGCAACCAAAAACCCGCGGAGAACCCCGAGCAGGGCAAAAAGGGCCATTTATGAATGGACACTAATTAATACCCCAGAGTGAGATCCACCACATTCATCATTTCGCCGGAACGGCTGATATAAACGTGCAAGTTGTGCCGGATGATTTCCATTGCCCGCTCGAGATACACCGGTGAGACGCCGGCAACATGAGGGGTGAGAATCACATTGTCCAACTTCCACAAAGGGTTGTCTTCAGATAATGGCTCCTCCTCATACACATCGCTGACAAGTGCACGGATTGTTTTCGTCCTGAGGGCGTTGATCAGGTCGTCTTGATTGACAGTAGCGCCACGTCCTAAATTGATAAAACAGGCTGATTTGTTCATCATGGCGAAAAAGGTTTTATCGATTTGGCCTTTGGTTTTTGGTGTATGCGGCAGAAGATTAATTACATAATCACTTTGTTTGAAGACTTCTGCCATTTCCGTCGGGCCATAAACATTATTGACACCCTCGAGCGGGTGCGGGTTGTATTTTACACCAATGACATGCATTCCCAGCATTGACGCTTTACGAGCGATTTCTTGCCCGATGCTGCCCAAACCCAAAATACCTACAATTTTGCCGTGAATCTTATCTTGAGGCAAAGAGCGATCCCATTGGCCTCTGATCTGGTTGGTAAACATCAGGTGAAAATTGCGCGCCAAATTGATCATCGCAGCTATGGCATATTCCGCGATGTTTATTTTGTGAATCCCACGACCATTCGTAAGAATAATTTCCTGCCTTTTGATCTCATCCAACGGAAAAAAATCAACACCTGTGCTTAAAGCCTGAATCCATTTAAGTCTTGAAGCAAGACGGATCGTTTTTGTATCCAACCCCGAAAAAAGTGTGATCAAAATGACCGTCTCCGGGAGATGGGATTTCAATTCATCTTCTTTTGTACAGACAACTATTGTCAATTTATCTGAAATATCATTCAACTGGGTGATGAATTTTTCAGGGGCACGGAAATATACGATCAATTTGTTAATCTCAGGATTCCTTCCTAAACAGTGTGTATAATCTCAAAAAATGGTGCCAAATCTGACAAGCAGGGTTGGATCGGCTTTTGAGACCCGGTATATTGAAATTTACTGTTAATTAACAAAAATAGACACAATTTGAAAGTGGAAAATAATACTTCACAGTTCTCTCATTTATGGTTGACTTACTAACTAACCATTTATTATATTAATCATTATACCTGAATTCACGCTGTATTCTAAAACCAACAAGATCACAAATATAAATTGACACCACGCATCCATTATTGAGCTGGGTCTGACATCTCATTTTGCATTTCTTCTGATGCTTAAAAATTTTTAACAGGATGACTTTGTAGCGAGAATTATCTTTTTCTGCCGTTTCCAAAAAACGAGGTTTTTTCAAAAAAAACGCGAGGGAGTTTCAAATGTCTGTAAAGGTCATGATCAAACGAAAAGTCCCGGATGGGAAAAAAGCAGATATACTGCCACTGATCATTAAACTGCGCAGGATGGCCACAAGTCAACCAGGATACATATGCGGAGAGACGCTGGTTAATGCGGATGATAAGAGCGAGTATGTCGTCATCAGTACCTGGAATGATCTTGACAGTTGGCGGGATTGGCGACTGAGTGCCCAACGGATCAAAATCGATGAGGAGCTGGAAGCACTTTCGGAAGTCACTACCGAGTATAACGCCTATTTTTACGGCGACATCTACCTGCACCAAAAATTAAAATAATCGCAAAGCTGGGAATAAATTCACCGATTGAAGGGGTAAAATTCACGGAAGACCCATTGCCTCATGAGGGTTAATCCGATATCGTGCTATGCTGTGGCAGGTAAGTTGCTGCCGTTTCGGAAAAATGGTAATTTCGCTGTCAAATCAATCAAAAATCAGTCGAAAGTTCGATTCTAATTGTACGATATCACAGCTTTTGAAACTGATCTCAAACCGAAATGTTAATAGCGGTGGGCACAACTATCACGTAAGGTTTAAGACTCCATATAAACAAATCAAGAAGATTAAAAGGTTTAAATAAAGGAAAATATGACATTTAAGAATTGAAGTGGTGAAAAAGATGGGATGTTGATGTTTTTTTAAAAAACGCTATATATTGATTTTTTTTCTTGACATACAACAATATGTTGATGTATAATGAAAACGTTTGAAATTTTTGGACCGAAGGGTGGCAGGACTGACAAGGAGCTCGCGGTCGTTAAGGTTGAACGTATGCCGCCTACGCTTAAGAAGGGTCGGAGATACGTTATTATAGATCCGACCTATTATCAACCCTATCTTTGCAGCCTCGTCTTATCTCCTAGGCGAGGCTGCTCTCTTTTGTAGTCGAAATGAAGTGAAAGTTAGGGATCTTCAGGAATGTGTTGAGTATTATTGTTCAAAATGTGTTAAAAATCCAGTGTTATCAATAATATAACCTTTTGAAACTTTGTTTGTCGTCCGGTTGGGGACGCCATCAATGATATCAAGGACTTAGATGACATTTTGAGTCCTTTTTCATTACTTGATTTTACCGTCCCCACCACTATCCCCGCCATATAAAAAGTGTACAAGGCAGGGTTATCAAAACACTCCAAAATGGTCATTCAGAGAACAATATGGTCTTTTTTGAGTTCATCATGTCGCTGTAGCAAAATCAGTGCAAAAGAGACCCAAAGGGGTCTCATATAAAGAAATATTTATTACCTTTTAAGCAGTAGCACTGGCATCAAGAATGTTTTTATCTTTGGCTAATCGCTGAAAATCGTTTTCGCACAATAATAGACCTGTGATATCCGAATTTGATTCTTTCTTTTTGTGTGTTAAGAAAAATTTTTGCTTTGTGCAACAACCTGTTAACTCCAAAATTAATCAAAGATCAAAAAAAAGCCTCTGTTTCAAAAGGTTGATACTCAACCTTTTTCATCATCTGAACTTTCCGCCAAATCTAATTTTTCCCTGATCTCTTCCCCTTTTTACGGGACTATCAAAAATGGTACTAAATATATCATCATCTGCCAATATGCATTCTTTTTTTAAAAGCCTGTATTTTTCCAACAGTTCTCTACCTTCTTTGGATAAGCGCGTGCCCTCCTTTCTATCGGTATGGACGATTCTGATATTCAGGTGTTTTTCGGTCGCTTTAATTTTGCTCCAAACCGCTTTGTAAGACATTTTCATCGTTTTAGCGGCCTGGTTAATTGACCCCGTTGTTTCGATATTCTCCAGGATTTCCATTCTTCCCTTACCGATGACGATTTTATCCTGGTCATCGACGATCCATTGGCTTGTTTTTAATTTGAGTTTAACCATTGTCCTAACTATGCGGTTTTTTGTAAAAATACCGGCGTATCCTATCCTCCAATCCCCTGCATTGCTCGTCCGAACGTCCGTTGAACATCGATTTTATCAAGATTGTGCCCCTGGGGTTTTTTAATTGCAGCCTGCCTGAAAACGTCTGCAAGCGTTTCCAATGCAGCACCGTCACGAAGGAGCCTCTTGATATCTATCTCATTCTTGGAAAACAGGCAGGGCCTGAGATTGCCGTCCGCAGTAAGCCGCAGTCTGTTGCAGGCACCACAAAAATGTCGGCCCAAAGGAGAAATAAATCCCAGTATACCTTTGGCCCCCGGCAATACATAAATTTTCGCCGGTCCGTTTGAATTTTTGGCTGGCTCAATCTGAATCTTGCCGATTTCCCCGATCCGTTTCATAACCTCTTCCAGTGGAATAAAAAGAGATTTATGGTGTTCAAAATCCCAACCCTCAGTCGGCATGAGTTCAATGAAGCGGACATGATAAGGTTTTTTAAAGGTAATATTGACCATTTCTTCTATTTCGTCATAGTTTATGCCCCGCATGACTACCATGTTGATCTTGATCGGATGCATCCCGACTTCTTCTGCTTTTTTTATACCGGCAAGTACGTTTGAAAGCAGATTGTAACCGGTTATCTTTTGGAATCGTTCAGGTTTCAAGGTGTCTAGGCTCACATTAATTCTTCTGATCCCGGCCTCAAACAGCGAGGCGGCCATCTCTTTTAACAGCAGGCCATTTGTGGTGAGGGTCAGAGACCTGAGACCTTTTATATTGGAAAGCATCCGGCAAAATTCTACCACCCCTTTTCTAACAAGCGGCTCGCCACCTGTGATCCGAATTTTTGTTATACCGGCGGAAACAGCGGCTTCCGACACCTTTAGTAACTCCTCATAGGAGAGGATCTTTGACTTTGACAGATGGTTGCGTCCTGAAAAAGGTGTGCAATAAAAGCACCTGAAGTTACAGTGATCGGTGATGGATATTCGGAGGTAATCGATGTGGCGGTTGTATGTATCTATCAGTTTCATATCAGCTTAGCTCTACTGCCCCTAGACAGCTGTGCTTTTTCACAGTTTTAAGTCACTTTCTAGGCTCCTTTGCCGAACGGACAGTGAGGATAACTGCATTCCGGACATCCCTTACAGAGCCCCCCATGGCCGAGAAAGGCCAGTTCCGCTTTACCCATGCGTTCGCCGGCCAATATACGGGGCAACACCAGATCCAAAACCGTTATCCGGTGATACAACCCACAGGCCGGGATCCCAAGCAGAGGGATGTCATCCAGATAGGCGAGCAAAAACATGGCGCCGGGGAGCACGGCCGCACCATAATGCATCTCGGTTGATCCAGCCAGGCGAATCCCCTGGCGGGTCACATCGTCCGGATCGACACTCATGCCACCGCTGAGTAAAATTAAATCGCACCCATCGTCTATATGGGCTTTGATGGCCTCACTAATTCGCTGGGCATCATCCGGGGCAAAAGCCAAATTGACTGCCCTTGAACCCAAGGCGTTGACCTTTTCGGTAAGGATAGGAGCAAATCGATCTTCGATCAGGCCGTGATAGACTTCACTGCCTGTTATTACCAATCCGACCTTTGCCTCCCCTATTGATCTAACAGAAAGAACCGCACCGTTTTGGCGGGCGATAGCTGCTACCCGTTCAATCGGAAGACGCTTCATTATAAGAGGAATCGCCCGGGTAGCTGCGACCAATTCGCCTTTTTTAACGATTGTATGGTTGTGGAGGGTGGCGCACATGACCTCATCAATCATGTTGAATGCAGCCAAAACGGTCGTGTTCACCGTAAAAAGGCCATCCTTTTCCGCCAGTAAATTTATCTTGCCTTCTTTTGGATCGTCCTTCCATTCGATACCCTCCCCGGAGAGGGCGTTCGCCAGAATGGCCGCCGCCTCATTTTCATGGATCTCATCTTCCTCCATATCGATCAGATAAAGGTGGTTTTTCCCAAGTTTTTGCAGATGGCAGATGTCTTCATTACAAACCGTGTAGCCCTTATGAAAGGCGGGCCCCTTAAATTTGCCGGGCCGAATCTCGGTAATATCGTGAGCCAGTTCGGTGCCCACCGCGTCCTTTAATTTTATTTTCTTTAACATTTTTTTAGGTTCCCTATTCCGGTGATGATGAACATCTTGTCAGGCTTCATATTATGGTGAATGGGCCGAATTTATATGAAAATAATGAGTGCCGCCTTTACCCTTATCTCTGGGGCTAATTTGATTATGCTGTTCTTGGGATTCCGGCTTATTTTTTTGTGAAATTTGAGGGCGCTTTTCCGGTGACCAATTCATATCCGGCCAGGTAATATCACGGGCATTTGAAAAATAAGCTTCATCTCCACAGATTTTACACAATACGGCCTGGTTTTTGATCACCTCGCGATGATCGCGTATCATTTGACCGCAGCGATCGCAAGTCACCTTAAAACTGGTAGGACCGGGGAGGTCGAATTCGGTTAGAGAAACTTCGACCTGCTGAACCCGGAAAAGTACACTGTCAGGCATCCGTTTGTATGCCTCCAATTGCTGTTCGTATTTTCCTCCGATTTCCGGGGCATAGGCGGGTGCAAGATCTCGAGATTCCTCCGTGGATATTATTCTGAAGGCCTTCCCGGTTTCCAGATTTACAAATGTAGCCGCCATGATGCCGTAATCTATAAATTTCAGTGACCGGCGCCCTAACTTGACGCCGGTGACATTGGCGACCGCGTCAGCGGTACATCGGTCCATCTCAACGTAAACAATGAGTTTTTTTATCTGGCCGCGGTGTTTCGGCTCATCTAAACCGATCAGCCGACAGCCTAAAATGGCCATACGAACACCCACCGCCTGCCCCGGGCAAATATGGCCGTGGGCGGCTGCTGAATGTTCTAAAAGTAGTCCAAAGTCCTGCATTTCTTATTCCTTTATTTGGGTTATGTTAATATTAACATAACATGTGGTAAAAAAAAAGAAAAAAATCGCTTTCACAAGAATAAATACTTTTTTTCCAATTCCTCAGCCTGTTTCAGTGCATCTGAATATAACGACCGTAAATAATCCCGTTTACCAGAATATAGAGGCCAAAACCCAAAGCTGTATATCCAAAAATAAAATAGATCACTCTATACCAAGTTGCCGGTGGTTTGCCTTCCATCTGTTCCAATTGCCCCTCCTGCTTCAGCCTTTCCACCCACAATGGTTTTTCTTTTAATGCTTCTTCCAGGTGGATATTGCCTGAGAACATGGCCTCATTCATGGGGAAACAGAGCGGACGGAAGTGGCCGATGAAAAAATGAACAAAAAAGATGAATGAAGCGGCCAAAATGGCTTCGGCTCTATGGAGCAACGCCAGGATATTAAGCAACCAGCCCGGGAATACCAGGGTGGTCAACAGGGGGAATTTAAGCATCACCCCGGTAATCGCCAAAAGTGGAAGACTCAAGAAAACCGCCCAGTAATCAAACTTTTCCCAGTACGCCCAGCGGTCCAGCTTGGGAAACTGAGCCAAACCCAGTGTCCAAAGGGTTCTCTTAATAATATTTTGGGCATCCTGGGGACCGGAAACCAGGGAATCCGGCCTCATCAGGCTGTTGGACAGCCTCTGCCGATCAATCTTTTTAATCAGGTAAATAATTCGGAAGAAGAAATAGGGTTTTTGGGTGGATCAAAAGAAATTTGTCAGCAGGCTTTTCGGCTTACTCGCCTGCCACATCAATTAGTCTCTTTACATTTTCAATCGGTGATTCGAGTGGGACATCGCATCCGGGGGAGAGGACGAATCCTTTTTGTCTGGCTTTGGTCACTGCCTCACGTGAAAGTGCCTCAATCTCGGACGATTCCGCTGTCAGCAAAAGAGACGGTTCGATGTTGCCGATCAAAGCCATCCGGTCTGATAGTTTTTCCCTTGCAACGACCAGGTCAACCTTAAAATCCAGACTGAAGGCATCTGCCTCGAGCCCTGCGATGTGGTCCAGGGCGCCGGTTGTATTCCCACAGATGTGGTTCAATACGTCAATGCCCATATTCTTTGTTTCTTGATTTAGCTCTCTAAAACAGGGGATAAGAAAGGATGCGGTCGTTTCCGGCGAAATAAGATCGCCGGATGCGCTTGGATCGCAATACATGATGGCATCAAGATGGGGCGCACAAAGATCCGCGTGCTGGAGCAGAGCTTCTTTTGAGAAGGCCATCAGGTCATGAACAAACTCCGGCCGCTCAATGGTTTCGAGCAACAAATTTTCCAAACCGACCAGCATGCCGGCGAGCGAAAACGGTCCAAGAAATGTCCCAAAAAGGTAATAGTCGCCCGCCCTCTCTTTCAGAAGCGCCGCCGATTTGAGCGCTGAATTAATTCTCCAATCTTTTGTTAAATCAGGCATGGACATGTTCTTGAGATCTTCCGGCCCCTTAATAGGCGGTCTATCCAGCACCATCGGGCCGCCCTTGTCCTCTATCTGCATTTTGCAGCCCAGCGGCCCGAGGATAGCGTACCAAATCCCAGAAGCTCTCAATTGCATCGAAATTCAGCATTGCCGTCGTCTTCAGTTGAGCGTCAACACCCTTTTCAGGATCCTCGAACACGTCCGTGACCGTGTATCCGAAGTGATCAAATGCCCACCAGGATATGCACAACGGAAATACAGGTATTCTGGGTAAATCCTGAAACCGCAAAGCGCCTTTCATCAAGTCTTTTGATACCATTGTACTTGGCCCCCCCTGTTATTTCGTTTTTTTTATTCATCAGGTGATGCTTCTGCTGCATCCTGTTCACCCTGGGCTTTTGATTCGCTGTCCCTGATATTTGAAAGTTCGGCCAGCGCCTCACGGATTTCCTTTGCCCCTTTGTCAAAAACCCGTTGCACCCCGGTATGTTCCCTTTTGATTTCTCGAAGGGGAAATCGCCCCTTGGTTTTTTCAAGATAGTTGATCACAAGCTCCCTGATCGCCTTCCAGCTGTCCAGGCGGGTCTGGTTTCCCAGCGGTGTGAGGCTGTCGATTGTTTTCATCCGGTGACGGTGGAACCTCGATTCCAAAAACTGTTTTAGGACACGGGTCCATATGACAAAAAATATCAAAACGATCATTCCACCAGCTCCCCAGGTCATCTGCGGGTCGGTGAGCGGTAAAACATCGATTGCTTTCAAGGCAAGGATCGTTGCGGCGCCCCCCATTATGCTGACCAAAAGACCGATGGTGCCGAATTTCATCCGTAACCTGCGCAGGTGAGCTCGATAGCTGATCAACCCTTCGAGCAGGTGGGACAACCGTTCTCCATGAGTTTCAACAAATGAGGCCAGGTGATCCAGCCGAAAACGGGGCGCTAGTGAAATCGCCCGTTTCAATTCTTCCCGCTGGTTTTCGAGATGGAACAAAAAACCGGTATCCGCATCTGCTCCATTGGCTGACGCCTGGGCGGCTTGAGGGGAATATACCAGATGAATTGTCGGAATGTCTTTACGTCCGGTCATCTGTGAAAGGTTCCAGCACAGGGTTCCATAGACCTGAAGCAGATCCATCAACGACGCGCACTCGTCGATGCGGTTCAGCACAAAAAGAATCCTGTCTTCAAATGTTCGATCCGGCAGGGTATCCCTGAGGCTGGTATGTGCTTCACGAACCGTCCCCGCTTTGTGGGGATCAAAGAGAATCAAAACCAGATCGGCGATCTGAGCCAGGTCGCCGATGACTTCTTGATAATTGTAGCCGCGATCCCTTTCCGCAATGCTGTCGAGCATGCCCGGGGTATCGATGATGGCAAGGTTTTTTAAAAAGGGAGAATTCACCTTTTTGAGCCGAAAATGCGAGACAAAACGCTGCCCGTGCTTTTTGAGGGAATCAAACGGATACTCGAGATTGTTCAACAGAAACTGACCATCCCGTTCTTCCGTGACGCGGATGGAATTGGTCCCGGGAGCGGTGTCGTCATACGTGATCACCGTGAACGAGTCGTCCGTCGGCGCCTGACCGGTGGCCTGGATCGTTGCGCCCAAAAAATCGTTGATCAGGGTGGATTTGCCCGATGAATAGTTACCCAGGACCAGCACCAGAGGCCGCCATTTGATGTTGGCTTCTAGTGGCGTGTCACTGTACCCGTATCGCAGGGCCACTGGTGTCAGGTATTCTTCCACCACGGCCAACAGATCCGTTCTCAAAGAATTGATATATTCTTCACGATTCACAAACGTCTCCTAGTTGTTCCCCATTTTTCCCGAAACTATCAAACAGAATTTTTTGTGTCAATAACTGCTAGTAACGGGACCGACGTTTGCCAAGGCTTGCTTATACCTCAATTGATCGTAAACAAAACTGAACGAGGTTTTAATAATAACTTAAGTTTGATAATCTCGTAAAAAGTATTTTGTGAGCGACATTGAGTATTTTTGGAGGTCGTGGAGCGAACAAAATTGGACTTTTTAAGAAACCATCAAGTTTCGCACCTGATAATTTGAGAAAAGCCGCATCAGTCAATACCAGATGCGGTATCGTACCCCTCACTAAACCCTATCTCGGTACAAAGTGGTACTTTTTGTTTGACACTCTTTGGCGATGGAGGTTATCTGGTATGTTTAGAAATATCCAGGGTCCTGATGGACCTCAGGGCCAGTAACGGAATCGCCATCCTCATCACCGAACAAAATGTCAATTTCGCCCTCAAACTCTCAGAGGAGATCTATCTCTTGGAGACCGGTAAGGTAAAAATGCAAGGTGTCCCCGAAGAATTGAAGCAGGAAACATATATAAAGAAAACCTATTTTGGTGTCTAATGGTGACTATCTTGTAAAAGGTCTTTTGCGAGCGTCCCAAAATGGTCATTAAGTGAGCAATATGGATTTTTTGCGAGTTCATCAACAAAAGCCATAACGGTTTTTATTTTACCGATTATTTCCAATGTATCAATTAAATTCGTATTGATTTATTAACATTATCAAGTCTTTTTTTTGTGTTGATGTAAGATAATATTCATTCTTAAGTTTTATTAACTTATTGAATATATTTATAATATATTCAACTATGTCTGTTTGAAATCATTTTTCCCTGAATTTGGTTTTTTTCTTGACATCTATTAATGAATGAAATATTACATTAATTGATTAATAATGTAAGAAAAATTCCAAATTTCTCCCATTATTAAACAAAATTAAGGAGAACGAGATGGAGCTTAAAGAAATTCAGGAAAGGATCAAGGCGGACAACATTGACACCTTGCGGATTGAGTACCCGGATCTCTACGGGATATGCCGGAACAAAATGGTGCCGGTTAAGCATCTCGAGAGGTTGGTGGAAGAGGGAATCAACTTCGCGCAGGCCATCTATGCAATCAATCTGGCCAATGATGTGGCACCGGAGACCGGATGTGGGTATGAGATCGAGTGGAAAGATATGACCATCGTTCCCGACCTTTCCACCTATGCTGTCCTGCCCCATCTTGAAAGAACAGCCCGTTTAATCGGCAATGCCTTCAGGGGAGGGGAACCGATTCCGGTCGACCCGCGGTATGTTCTCCAGCAGGTCTTAAAAAAATACGAAGACAAAGGCCTTCGGCCGGTTTCCGCATCCGAGCTGGAATTTTTCATTTACAATCCTGGTGAAAACGGCCCCGGCGCTTTGTATAACCCCATCTTATCCTCCATTTACCAGCAAAACCCAATGTTGGATCGCATGGGGTTGATGCAGACCCTGCAGAATCATCTGCTCAACGTGGGGATCGACGTTCTCTGTCTCAATCACGAATTTTTCCTCAGCCAGTGGGAAATAAACTGGATGCATGACCACGCACTCAATACCGCCGATCAAACCTTCACTTTCAAATACCTCTGCAAAGAATTTGCGGCTCAAAACAATTTTCATCTGACCTTCATGAGCCGCCCGACAACCGATGGCGGTGGCAGCGGTTACCATATTCATCTGTCGTTAAGTGATCAAAAGACCCGAAAGAACCTATTTGATCAACCGGAAGGTCAATTCGGGATGTCCGATTTGATGCGCCACTTTCTCGGCGGTCAGATGGCGCATGCGAAGGGAATGTCAGCCCTGCTGGCGCCAACCATCAATTCGTATAAACGGTACGTTCCGGACTCCTTTGCGCCGTACTACCTGGCATGGGGTCTGGACAATCGGACGGTCTACTGCCGTGTGCCCGAAGAGAGGGGCTCGGCCACACGAGTGGAAAACCGTGGGCCCTGTGCGGATGCCAATCCATATTTGGTCTTTGCCGCTGCTTTTGCAGCGGGAATGGACGGCATTGAGAATGAGATTGACCCGGGAGAGCACGCGGTGGGAGATATTTACGGCGTGGAACCGGGCATTTATGAATACATCCCGTTTTATTTGAACGAAGCGTTAACGGAATTAAAAGCGGATACCGTTCTCTGCGATGCGCTGGGGCCGGAATTGATCCGGGCATTTGTCGCGCTCAAGGAGGACGAACTGGCACGGTTCCGCAAACATGTTACCGACTGGGAGTTCAACGAATATGCCACCCAGTTATAGCACCTAAAGATGGACATCCCGGTATGATCCGACCCGGGGGGAAACAGACCTCGGTGGGGGAGCGAAACTCGACCCATAACCTTTAAATGAAAGTGGAGTAATATACCATGTGCGGAATAGCTGGGTTGATAACCCGGAATAACGAATCCCTTGGAACCGACTTGATCAACATGCTCAAGGAGCTGGTCCACCGAGGTAAAGATGCTACCGGGGTGGCGATTTATGAAAAGCGTAATGATGTTCAGCTCAGGGCCTCGATGACCAGTGCGACCCATGAAAAAAGTCTCTTGGACATCATCCAGACTTATGGCAGGGTCACCCATTCAAGAAGCTATCCCGGTTCCGGGATTTATACCTTTTTTGAAGGGTCCCTCGACATGGACCCGAACCAGGTGAGTCAAATGCATTGGGACATCGACTCCCATCCCGAGCTTTGTGTCCATTCCATCGGCCGACAGCTCAAAGTATATAAGGATCAAGGATCAGCCGAGGACCTTCAAAAGTCTCACGAAATCCAGGTTGGCAGGGGTACTCATGGCATCGGTCATGTACGGCTGGCCACGGAAAGCGTAGAGAACGTCAATTTTTCCCACCCGTATGTGTCATATCTTTACCCGGAGCTCTCCCTTGTTCACAATGGCCAATTCACCAATTACTTCAACATGAGAAGGCGTCTTGAAAACAAGGGCATCCGGTTCAAAACTGCCAATGACACGGAAGTGGCCGCCCACTTCATCGCATACGAGATGAAGGAGAATGGATATGACCTGGAGGGGGCGATTCATCTGGCGCTGGATACCTTTGATGGGATTTTTACCATTCTGGTTGCTACGACCGACCGGATCGGGGCGTTTCGGGATCGGTTGGCGTTCAAGCCGGTTGTGGTTTATGAAAAAGAGGACGGCACTGTTCTCTTCGGGTCGGAGCAGATCGCTTTAACCCCCATTGTTTCCGATGTCTATGCCACGGAGATGGAGCCAGGAGGAGTGAAGGTATGGTCCGTTTAGATATAAATGAGATGAGTACACGGGATGTGAATCAAAAGCTGAGGGAGTTGATCCTGCAAGATGATGAAATTGTGGTCGAAAACCCCCATTCGGTTCATAACTTTGCCACAGCTCTAAAAGGAAAAGGGACGATTACGGTGGAGGGAAGCACCGGTTTTTACACCGGCGGATTTTTACAGGGCCCCACCGCTATCATCAAAGGGAATACCGGTTGGTATACGGGGGACAACATGGGTGACGGAGAGCTCATTGTTGGGATGAACACCGGCAGCAATTGCGCACCCTCCATGGGGGGCGGTACCATTTTGGTTAAAGGGCACAGCGGCAGCCGGGCCGGTTGGGGAATGAAAGGCGGCAACCTGATCATCTGCGGCAACGCCGGTTTGTGGAGCGGTAAAATGACCATGGGAGGACGCATCATCATTTTGGGCACTGTGGGCCGGGGGATCGGCGAATCGATGTACAGAGGAATTATCCATGTCCTCGATCCAGAAGTCGAAGATAAACTCGGCGGCAATGTCATGGTCGTACCGATCGAGGATAAGGAGAAGAGAGAAGTAGAAACTCTTTTCAAAAAATACGGCATCGAACAAGCTGTAGATGGTTTTAGAAGCATCGTTCCGAAGGTTTATGGGCGACATGAGTACTTTTTGTTTAAACCAACCCATCAGCAGACAGGAGCGCAATCATGACGGAAAAAGAAAGGAAACCAAGGGCAAAGGATGTCCAAAGGGGTATCTGGAATCAAGAGGCCATCGCCGAGGTCAAATATAAAGCCGATATGGGCAAGCATCGTATCCGTGGCTGTGGGTCTACAAAAAAATATCCCACCTTTGACGATCTTTTAATCCTGCCTTCCCAGCTATCGCGTCTGTCCATCGATACATATCGTGAGGATTGTAAAACTCAGACGGTTCTCGGTGCAAGATATGCAAAAAAACCGCTGGTTGTTGAAACACCCATTCTGATTTCAGGCATGTCCTACGGTGCCTTGAGCAAAGAAGCCAAAACCGCCCTGGCCAAGTCGACCCAGACTGTCGGGACCTCAATTAATAATGGTGAGGGTGGTCTATTGCCCGGGGAAAGTGAGAACTCTTATAAACAGGTCGTTCAAATAACGCCTAGCCGAATGGGATTTTCTTTGCGAAACATTGAGGCCGCCGATGCCCTGGAACTGGTAACCGGCATCGGTGCAAAACCCGGTCTTGCCGGTCATCTGATGGGAAACAAAATTACAAAGGAAATTGCGGAATTCAGACAGCTGCCCGAAGGTATCGATCTTCACAGCCACCCCCGGCATGGGGACATCTTTGGCGCGGACGATATGGTGCTCAAGGTCGAGGAACTCAGAGACGTCACCGACTATGAAATCCCCATTTTTGTAAAGATTGCTGCAGGCCGTGTCAGAGAGGATGTCAAAATCGCCGTGAAGACCGGCGTGGATGGGATCGTCATCGATGGTGCTGAAGCAGGTACAGGAGCTGCGCCGGTGGTTGCTTCAACTCACCTGGGCATTCCGATCCTGCCGGGGTTGGTCCAAGGCGCTCGCGCCCTGGAAGAGATGGGGGTAAAGGAAGAAGTCAGCCTGATTGTTTCGGGCGGTATCAAGGATGGCGCAGACGTTGCAAAGGCGTTGGCCCTGGGAGCGGATGCGGTGGCCATCGGGACTGGGGCTATGGTTGCAATGGGGTGTGTGGTTTGTCTCCGGTGTCACGAAGGAAAGTGTGCATACGGTATCGGCACCCAGGATTCGGAGCTGCGGAAACGGTTGGATACCGATGCCGCTGCCCAACGGGTGGCCAACTATATCCAGGGCATGACCTATGAAGCCGTAATCCTTGCGAAGGCTGCGGGCAAAACCGCTTTGGCGAATATGGAGAGGGAAGATCTGCGTTCTCTGACCCTGGAGGCCTGCGCAATGACCGGAACGCCCCTGGCCGGAACAAACTTCGCATTTACCGAACCGTTTGGTTTTTTTTGAGAGTGAACTGAAGTGTTGAGCATGCGGATAGACGATCATCCCATATTGGGAACGTTTGAAAAAGGCCAGAAGGTTTCCTTCGTATTTGATGATAAAGCGATGGAAGGTTTTGAAGGGGAGCCGATTGCCGTTGCCCTCCGAAGCAACGGTGTGAAGATCCATCGTTACACGATGAGGAGAAATCAGCCCCGGGGCATTTTCTGTGCCATCGGACGTTGCACAGATTGTATCATGGTCGTCGACGGCACGCCGAATGTGCGAACCTGTGTGGAGCCGTTGCAGAAAGGGTCGGTGATCCAGACTCAAGTTGGCGCCGGTCCGGAAGTCACGAGGAAGTAAATCGTGCGCAGATGTGAAATGATAAGTGTCGGAGCCGGTCCTGCGGGTTTGGCCGCTGCCACCGAAGCTGCCAGAAACGGTGTTGAAGTTTTAGTTTTTGACGAAAATGACCGGCCCGGTGGACAGCTTTTTAAACAGATTCATAAATTCTTTGGGTCAGAAGAACATCATGCCAAGGAGCGGGGTTTTGATATCGGATACGGTTTTCTAGAGGAGGCTGAGAAGCTGGGGGTCGAAGTCTCTTTGAGCTCTGTGGTCATGGGAATCTATGAGAACCGGACGATGAATGTCCTGATCAGAGATCGGATTGAGCAGGTAAGGGCGGAAAAGATTTTGGTTGCCACCGGTGCGTCAGAAAACATGATTCCATTTCCAGGCTGGACTCTGCCGGGCATAATCGGCGCTGGAGCGGCCCAGACCATTGCCAACATTCATGGAATAAAACCGGGCGAGAATCTGCTTATGGTCGGGTCGGGGAATGTCGGGCTCGTGGTGGCTTATCAGATGCTTCAAGCGGGTTGTCAGGTTTCAGCCATCATAGACGCTGCTCCCCGCATCGGTGGATACGAGGTTCATGCGGCCAAGGTGGCTCGATATGGTGTCCCGTTTTTCATGTCCCATACCATCACGGAGGCGGGCGGAGAAAAATGGATTGAAAGTGCGACGATCAGCCAGGTCGATAAAGAATGGAAGCCGATTCCAGGGACCGAAAAAAAATTTGAACTCGATACGGTCTGTATTGCAGTGGGTCTCAACCCAATGACGCAGCTCCTGGATATGTTAAGCTGCAAAATGGTACCTGTCCCGTCTCTGGGCGGAAGGGTTCCTGCGCATGACCTGGGCCAGGAAACGTCTATTCCGGGTATTTATGTAGCCGGCGATTCGTCCGGTATTGAGGAGGCCAGCACAGCCATCATCGAGGGCCGGATTGCGGGATTGGCGATTGCGCACAGCTTGGGATATATAGATGACTCGTCCTTTCTGGAACAACGTGATCGGCAATTCAAAAGCATGGTGGGGCTGCGGAGCGGTTCCCACGGAGAGGCGCGGAAAATAGCAAAAGAATATATAAATGCAGTGATGAAAGGATAGTTTCATGTCCAAGGGGATGTCAGAAACAGGATATCTCTCAGATGAAGAGCTGGATAACGGTCCTGGTATCCCTTCCGAGGGGAGACGGCGTAGAGGCCCGGTGGCGGTGCTTGAATGCATTCAGGATATCCCCTGTAACCCCTGCGAAGCGAGTTGTCCGGAAGGTGCTATCCAGGTGGGTGAGGACATCACCAATCTTCCCCATCTGTTGGAAGAGAAATGTATCGGATGTCAATCCTGCTTACCCGTTTGCCCTGGACAGGCTATTTTTTTAGTCGATGAAAGTTCGACGGAAGACGTTTCCAGGGTAACAATGCCATACGAATTTTTGCCATTACCGGAAAAGGAAGAGACTGTCATCGCATTGGATCGTGCCGGGCAGGAATTGGGCGATACAACGGTCATAAGAGTTCGGAAAACAGATAAAATGGACCATACTGCTTTGGTCACCATTGAGGTGCCGAAAGAATGGTCCATGAGAACCAGAGCGTTTAAATTAAAACGATAACTCAAACCAGGAGGAAATGAAAAATGAACGAACAAGCGCTGGGTATGGTAGAGACCCGAGGACTGGTAGGTGCCATTGAGGCTGCCGATGCCATGGTCAAAGCCGCAAAAGTGAGATTTGTGGGAAGGGAATTTGTAGGTGGCGGTCTTGTGACGGTTTTCGTCCGCGGGGATGTTGGTGCGGTTAAAGCGGCAACAGATGCCGGCGGTGCGGCGGCCGGAAGGGTGGGCGAACTCATCTCAGTACATGTCATCCCAAGGCCTCACGGAGACGTTGAGTTTACTATTCCCAAGGCGGAAGAATAACCGTTTCACATTGTGTTGAACCGAAACAGCGAGTGCATTCCCCGCAGCTTGTCGAAGTGCAGCGTAGATTTATTCGCCTATGGAGTATCCTTACATTTAAGGTTGCGGAGTTCTTCAATCTTGATTTTGAGAGGGGTTCCTCTCTTTTTCAGGGAAGATTTGCGTTCGGTATTTTGTGAATTCTCAGAGATATGGCTCTAAACATTCAGTTTATAACCCACCCCGGACCCGGTGTCATCAGCATCTTGATGACCCGGATGAGCACATCCGGTCGAAAAACGGTTGAAATGATCGATTTGAGCGCCGTTGGGCTCGTCCAGGGTCGTTTGATAGATATGATCTACGCGTCTGATATCGCAGAGAAGTCTGCAAACGTTCAGGTTTTTGATCTCAAAGGAACCTGTCCGCAACATCTGACGATGATCGGTATTTTTGGCGAGATTGCGGCTGTGAAAGCCGCGCTGGATGCCATATCCGCTGAGGAGGGATTGTAGCAGTGGATTTCATCGATTTGGTGTAATCCGATCATTGTAAACAAGCGTAAAGGTAGTTGGGTATGATACTCGGTAAAATTGTCGGAGATGTCTGGTCGACCAAAAAGAATGACAAAATCCATGCGTTAAGACTTCTCTTTGTCCAGCCCCTGGGGAAGGATTTAACCCCGTGCGGAGAAATGCTGATTGCTGCAGATGAGATTGGGGCAGGGATGGGGGAGATGGTAATTGTCACTCAAGGCGCACCGGCCATGCAGGCATTTAACAAAGATTCGTTGATTCCTGTGGATGCCGTGGTGGTCGGTATTGTCGATAACCTTGAAATACCGGAAAAGCCAGACGCCGACGGATAAATGATAAAACAGGAGATTGTAGAAAAAGTCAGGGCCGCAGGCGTCGTAGGGGCAGGTGGCGCCGGTTTTCCCACCCACGTCAAACTCGAAGCGGATGTTGAAAGGGTGCTCGGGAACGGGGCATCCTGCGAACCGCTTCTGATGAGCGACCTTTTTTTGGTGGAGAACGAGTCAGAAGATATTCTCAGCGGCCTTTCCATGGTGATGCAGAGCACTGGGGCCGGACGTGGAACCCTCTGTCTCAAAGAGAAACATTTCGAAGCCTTTGGCACACTGGAAAAAATGATCTCAAAGCACAAAATAAAAGATATCGATATTTTTAGACTGGGTGATTTTTATCCGGCAGGCGACGAAATGGTTTTGGTCTATGAAGTAATGAATCGGGTGGTGCCTGAGGGTGGCTTCCCGCTACAGGTGGGGGTTGTGGTAAATAATGTTGAATCTCTTCTCAACATTGCCCGGGCTGTAAAAACCGATAAACCCGTTACCGAGAGATATCTGACCGTTGCCGGGGAGGTGCAAAAAAACTTGGTTGTGAAAGTGCCGGTCGGTATTTCTGTGGGTGAAGTCATAAACCTTGCCGGCGGTGCAACCATTAGTGATTTTAAAGTTATTGTCGGGGGACCGATGATGGGGCAGGTTGTCACCGATCTTTCCACGTCGGTGGACAAGACCACAAGTGGAGTAATTGTTCTACCCATCAATCATAATGTCATTGCCGGCAAAACAGATGATCCGGAAAGAATCAGACAGATTACCCGTTTGTTTTGTTGCCAGTGTTCGCGGTGCACGGATCTGTGCCCAAGGACACTGCTGGGTCATTCCCTTGAATCCCATAAAATTATGCGGCAACTAGGGGTCGGGTCCCAGCTGGTCTCCGAGGCGTTGTTAGAGGATGCGCTCATCTGTTCAGAATGCGGCATATGTGAAAAGTTTGCATGTCCGATGATGATTTCTCCACGGGAGGTCAATGCACAGATCAAGAGAGAAATGATGGAAAAAGGTGTCGACAGATCTCCCAAAAAGATCGACTATCAACCCTCGGCTTTCAGAGATGTTCGTAAGATCCCAACCAAAAGGCTTATGGAACGTTTGCAGGTGAGCCGGTACGACCAACACCCTGAAATTTTTACAGGGAAAATAGAGGTAAAAAAAGCAACGATTCCGTTAAAGCAGCACATTGGAGCACCGGCAATACCTGTGGTTAAAACCGGAGACCGTGTCGATAAGGGAGATCTCGTCGGGGAGATTCCGAATAAGACATTGGGTGCCAGGGTCCACGCCAGCATCTCCGGTGTGGTGGAATCCGTGGGAACGGACGTTGTAATCCGACAATAAAAGGTGGAACCTTTGAAAAACATCGCTTTTTGCCCAAAATAAAAATCAGCATTTTTCAAAGATCTCTAGGTGTAACGAATGGATTATAAGGCCATCGGGCTCATTGAAACAAATAGTGTTGCCAAAGGAATTGAGTGCGCCGATGAAATGATCAAGGCAGCTGCCGTGGAGCTTTTGATGGCCCGCAGCGCATGTCCGGGCAGATATTTGGCGATGATCTCAGGTGATGTAGATTCAGTCGAAAATTCCGTCGATGTTGGAAGCGAAGTGGCCGGCGAGTTTCTTGTTGGAATATTTATCATTCCCAATGTGCATTCAACGGTCTTTCCGGCTTTGGGCTGTGTCACCCCGATGCCTTCGATGAATGCCCTGGGTATCATCGAAACATTTTCCACTGTTTCTTGTATTGTTGCGGCCGATGCCGCGGCAAAAGCAGGGGATGTTGAACTGATTGAGATTCGCTGTGCCACAGGTCTGGCCGGGAAATCCTATGTCACACTGACCGGCGACGTCGGATCGGTTAATGCTGCTGTTGATGCCGGTATCGCTGAAGTGGCGGAAGAAGGGATGATACAGAGCCATGTGGTTATCCCTTCCCCAAGCAAGGAGCTTTTTTCAAGACTGGCATAATGGAAACAATTGAAAAAATTGGCTGGATGCTAAATCAACCCGAACGGTGGGATTTTTCAGGAACGGAAAATCTGTACGCGGGTGTTGATCTTGGTACCTACAAAACCATCGTTATTGTGGTCGATGAGAAGGGAACGCCGCGTGCAGCAAACCTGCGTAAGGCTGAAGTGGTGCGGAGCGGGCTGATCGTCGATTATATAAGTGCCCTGGATATTGTCCGAGAGCTGATGGATGAGATCAGAAACTGCAGCCCCCAGAAGATAAATAAAGGAGCCACCTCATTTCCACCGCAAACCGAAACCGCCAATATCAACACTACAAAATATATACTCGAAAGTGTTGATCTAGAGGTCCTCAGGGTACTGGATGAACCGACAGCCGCAAGATTCGCACTCAATATGAGGGATGGGGCCATAGTCGATGTGGGTGGTGGCACAACCGGAGTGGCGGTCATAAGGGATGGTGAAGTCATTTATACCAATGACGAGGCGACCGGAGGAGAGCATCTGTCGCTGGTTTTGGCCGGACATCTGAATATCAGTTATGAGGAGGCCGATCAGATCAAGTTGAAAAAGGAAAATACGCAACAGATACTTTCCATCGTTCAACCGGTCATCGATAAAATATCAAGCATTGTCGGGTCCTTTTTGAATAATTTTACCGGAATCGACACAATTTATCTGGCAGGTGGAACATGCGAGCTTGATGGGCTAGCTGAAATTGTTTCTAAAAACCTAAACCTTGTGACCTTCCGGCCAAAGGCGCCGCAATTCATTACCCCTTTCGGCATTGCCCTTTCATGTCTTAAAACAAATGGACATGATGCTGAGGTAGGAAAATGGCCAATCTGAAAAAAGAAGAAATCAGACGATTTGTCCTTGATGTCTTAAAAGAGATGGGATCAACCGGAAAGAAGGAAACAAAATCGGTTTCAACGTATTCAAAGGGACCCTATGTATTCTGCATCTTCCACGCCGGTGTTCGTAAACTGGACACGGCGTTGAAACAGGTCCAACTGATTGGAGAACAGGCGGTTAAGTGTGGAATATACACGGGTGAGTCTGCTCGGGGTCGGGTTTGCGGGGGTGATGTCAGGGAGAAAGCAGGGACGCGCTGTATTCTTGATAATGTAAAGACAGACGGGTTGAATAAGGTTTTGGAAAGGGCGGATCTATTGGTACTTCCCACCTTTTGTCTCAGGGTGGCTGCAAAAGTGGCCAATCTGATATGTGATGATCCTGAATCGAGTCTCGTTCTTTCTGCTCTGCTGCAGGGGAAAAGGATTTTGGCGACCCGAGACAGCTTCCTGGTCTGTGACATTCTGGTCAATGCGAGGCTAAAAAAAGAAATAGACAATATTTTGGAGAAACTGCAAAGTTTTGGAATGGTTTTCTGTGAAACCGGGCAGTTGAACGAGATGTTCCAGCAGTTGATCGTTGAACAGAAAAATACCGAGGGCGCTGAAGATAAAGCACCTCTAACGGAAGTGGCTGCTTCTACGGTAAAATTTATCAACGCAAAAGATGTTTACGCAGCTGTCGATCAAAAGAAGCATACCCTTGCGCTTTCTCCCGGCGGCATTGTAACCCCCTTGGCGAAAGATCTGGCAAAGGAGTATTCAATCAAGATTGTTAAGACCTGATCAATCATGCGATCGGTATTTCCCATCAAAAAAGAAGCATTAGAAAAAAACCTTTGGTTAAAATTTCACATCAGGGAGACATATTTATGGCTGAACTGAGGGCCTTTTGTCATTTGGATCGGATGCAACCACAGTTTGCATCTTTATTTGCGTCCCGCTGCCGCGGTTTCCTCTCCGTGGAGGGTATGGCCTCTTTATTTGTGGAGGTGGTCCCCGGCATTGAAATCAATCGCTTAACTGATATTGCCCTAAAAATTACAGGTTCTCTCCCGGGTGAGATGATTGTTGAGCGTCGTTACGGGATGCTGGAAATCCATTCCTTTGAGCAGGAAGAAGTGCTTCACGCCGGTCAGATGATTTTGGATGAACTGGATTTAAAAGTAGAAAATCGACTGGCGCCGGCTATTTTAACAACCAGCGTAATCAACAAGGTTGATCCGTATCAGGCGGTGATTATCAACCGCAACAGCAGTGGAATGCTCATTTTAGGGGGTGATGATGTTTACCTTCTAGAAGTTACACCGGCTGCCTATTCTTCCATCGCAGCCAACGAAGCGGAAAAACACTGCAATATACGACTGGTTGATATCCGGTTCTTTGGAGCTGCCGGGCGGGTCTACATGGCAGGAAGCGAATCCGAAATTCAGGCAGCGGCAAAAAAAGTGGTTGACACCTTAACCGGTCTTGAGGGGAGAAACCAATGATTGGAGGATTTAACCGATGCAACAGGCTTTGGGATTGATTGAAACAAGAGGGCTGGTGGCTGCCATTGAGGCTGCAGACGCGATGGTTAAAGCTGCCAACGTCAAACTGTTGGGCCGTCAGAAAGTCAAAGGCGGATTGGTATCTGTCATGATTTCCGGGGATGTGGGTGCTGTTAAAGCAGCTGTCGATGCAGGCTCGGCAGCATGCGGGAAGGTGGGTGAGCTTGTTTCTATCCATGTCATCCCCAGGCCGAGAGACGATATTGAGCATATTATTCCTAAAGGACCGCCAGAGGAAAAGCCGGCGGATAAGAAAAAAACACCAGCTCGGAAGCGGAAACCAAAAAAACATCATAAAAGTCAGGGGAAGTAAGTGGCACCTGTTTTTATATTCATCGAAGATATCCAGAAGGCTCTAGATTCGGACAAAAAGGAAATCATGATCCCCCGGGAGACGAGAATTTCAGCGGCAGCCTTCGATCTGATTAAGGGCAATGACATCCGGATTCGTTTTGTTGGCGATCAAAAGGATGATGCTTTAAAAGCGCCTGTCGATCCGACGCAGGAGACGCAGGCATCTCCTGCTGTTGGCCGGATATCAGATGGAGAACTGGAAAAAGTTGTCGACCTAGTTATCAGCCGAATCAAAGGGGCCAAGAGTCAAGAATCCTCTGAAACCGTGAAAAAAGAAAACGGACCTACGGATGACGACCTGGTGATTTGCCGGTGCGAGGAGATTACCAAGGGAGAGATCAAGGAAGTGATCAAAAATGGGATAAAGACCCCAAATGGTATCAAGCGTATTACCCGGGCGGGGATGGGGCTTTGTCAAGGACAGACATGCCAGCGGTTGGTGACGCAGATTCTGGCCACCGGGCTCGGTATCAATCCGACTGAGATTAAACCGACGACAGGACGGGCGCCGGTCAGACCGGTTTCTTTTTCGGCTTTTTCGACTGGATAATGCAAAAGATATTTCAACATTCCCCATAAACAACGGGAGAACAGATGCCCAATAAAGCAGATGTGGTCATTATCGGCGGTGGTGTTACGGGGAACGCCATTGCATATAACTTGGCCAAAGAAGGACTAAAACCAGTCGTTATCGAGAAGTCGGACATCGGAGGAGAAGCCTCCGGTAGCACTGGTGGCGGTGTCCGCCAGTCGGCTCGAAATCTGAAAGAGATGCCTATGGCCATGGAAAGCATTCGCTTATATGGCCAACTCCATGAAGAATTGGGCATGGATGTTGAGTATGTCAGGGAAGGGAACCTTCGATTATGTACCAGTGAAGAAGAATTAGAGACCATGCGCACCTCTGTTGAAAATCAGAAATCGGTCGGGCTCAATCTTGAGATGATAGACCGAAAACAGATTCTGAAAATCAACCCCTTTGTGGGCGAAAAAGTAATCGGTGCCGGCTACTGCCCCACAGATGGCCATGTGAACCCCTTCCTAGTCACCTATGCTTTTTTTAAAAAAGCAAAAAGTCTTGGCGCATTGTACCACACCCATGAGGAAGTGACCGACATAAGACTGAGGAGGGGTAAAGTGGTTGCGGTCATTACCGATAAACAGGAGGTTGAAACTGATCTGGTGGTCAACGCCGCAGGGATAACCGGGCGAAAGGTCGCAAATATGGTTGGGATCGATCTGCCGATGCGGCCGGTTTTTACCGAGGCTTTGATAACCGAACCTTACCCACCTTTTTTTAAACAGATGATCGGACATGCCAAAGGACTTTTTTACGGCCGCCAAACGGTTCATGGCCCCTTTCTTTGGGGTGGCTTTGTTGGCACCGAAACGTTTATCCACCAGGGAGGCAAGCCACTCTTCCACTTTATCGGTCCCGCCATTTCCCGGATGGTGATTGACTTTTTTCCCATTCTTAAAGATTTCCATGTCATTCGCACATGGTCCGGACTCATCGCTCAGATGTCTGACGGAATACCGGTTCTTGGCCTGGTTGATGAAGTCCCCGGGTTTGTGTTTGCGACAGGATTCAGCGGGCACGGTTTTGGACTGGCTCCTGTAATCGGCCGGCTCATTTCAGAATTAATTATGGATTGCGAAGCTTCTATTCCGATAAATGACTTCTGTTATTCACGGTTTTACAGAGGCGGTGATCACGAATGCGCTTGTAAAGGAAACGCGGCCTGTACAACAGTTACCGCCATCTGTCCCAACAAAAGGGAATGGCTGAAAAGTATATGAAAAGATGAGGGATTATGGTCGAACTCAGGGCTTTTTCCTATATGGATGAATTGCAAAAACAGTTTGTCGGTTACATCAGCACAACTGCCCGTGGGTATTATCCGGTTGCCGGCCAGGCGGCATTATTTTTAGAAATTGCCCCTGGAATCGAGATCAATTCACTTACGGATGTACTCATGAAAAAAGCGAACGTTCGACCCGGTGCCATGGTCGTGGAAAGGATCTTTGGCATGTTGGAAGTGCATGCGGATTCCCCGGCGGACGTTCATATGGCAGGTGAAGTGGCATTGGATTACTTGGGACTAAAGGAAGGCGACAGGCTAAAACCAAAAATATTGGCGACCGAAACCATAGAAAGAATAGAGCCCTATATGAGTCAGATCGTCAACCGCTTTCGGGACGCCAGCATGGTTTTATCAGATGAAACTCTTTATATCTTAGAATGTGTTCCAGCCGGGTATGCTGGATATGCGGCCAATGAGGCTGAAAAAAAAGCCGATATCAAGTTGATCCACCTCACTGTCTTTGGTGCCACCGGCCGGGTCTATTTGGCCGGAACCACCTCCAACATTCAAGCAGCGAAAGAGGTGGCAGAAAGTTCTTTATTGGCATTGGATGGCAGGTGAAACCGATAAACTCTTTTTGATTTTTTGCTTATGAATTCAGCTAAAAAAGATTTATTTGATAAAATTGTCAGGGTCTACCCCAATCTTTCTCCCAAAAAGAAACGGGTAGCGGATTACATTATCAAAGATCATAAAAAGCTTTTTCTGATGACTGCCAGAGAGATTGCTCAGGAATGCCGGGTCAGTGAGCCAACCATTATTCGGTTCACAAACGACCTCGGGTTTTCAGGATATCAGGGGTTTGTTCAGTACATGAAGGGACTCCTCCATATCGAATTGACGGCGGTTGAAAGACTGATAAAGGCCAGCCAGCAGTCAGACCAAGCGGATACCCTCGACAAATATTGTCAAAATGCAATACGCAATCTTGAAAATTTACGAAGTTCGATCTCTAAAAAGGAGCTGAAAAGAGTTGCCAGGGTCATTCATAATGCTGAACAGGTATATGTTGTCGGGTATCGGGCATCGACCACATTGGCTTTTTATTTCGGTTATCTCCTCGGTAAAATTCTCGAAAATGTCTTCCTGGATACATCCCTATCCTGGAAACTCATGGATAAAATCGCGCGAAATGGCAAATCAAGCGTTATGTTTGTTATCGCTTTCCCCAGATATCCGCTGAAAGTTATTCGCCTTCTGGAATATGCCAAAAGATATCGGGTAAAAATCATCGGTCTCAGCGATACACCAAAATCCCCCATCATCGCGCTTTCTGATCAATATATTCTTATCGACCTTGAATCGGTGTCATTTATAGATCCTTTTGCCCATATAATTACATATCTTGGCGCCCTGATTCATGAAATTACTTTTTTAGATCAGCAGCAGGCCATGAAATATCTTTCCAGGTTTGACCATGCTGCAAAATCAGGGAAAGAATTCTTCACGGAAGAAAACGCTGATTTGGAAAAGAAGCAAAAATTCGATCATTCATATCTCACATCATTTTGGCCCGGTGATCACACACATCAACCGGGTTAGGAACAAGTGCTGAAACCCCGGGAGATCGGCATGCGTCTTGATAAAGGACAAATCGAACAAATAGTTGAACAAGTCGTTAGATGTCTTCAGGCAGAAGGCCCCAAACGGTTGGATTCTTTGAGAAACTCTACGGGATATAGCGGGATAGCAGATGGTGTCTTCCAGGACATGGAAGATTGTATCCAAGCCGCTTCCACCGCTCAAAAAAGACTGTTGGCTCTGCCGTTAACCGTTCGTCAGGAAATCATCCGAGCATTGCGCAGGGTTGGTATCTCCAATGCCGAAACGTATGCCCGACTGGAATTTGAAGAGACGAGATTGGGCAAGCTTGAAGATAACGCGAAAAAAAATCTATCCGCATGCGAAGTCCCGGGCATGGAGGATCTTTCCCCTGAGGTCTATACCGGTGATAAAGGGGTAACCATAATTGAACGAATTCCTTTTGGTGTGATCGCTTCGATAAATCCAATAACCAACGGCTCACCGACGATCCTGCATAATGCTATCATGATGTTATCTGGCGGCAACACAGTAGTGAATAACCCCCATCCCAAAACGTGGGGCGTGGCATCCAGGGTGATCAAGGATCTGAACAAAGCGGTCGTTGAGGCCGGTGGGCCACCGAACTCTATTTGCAGTCTTGAGGAACCATCGGTCGAGTCGGCCCAAAAGTTGATGACACATCCCGGTATAAGAATGATTGCGGTTACCGGCGGGCACGGGGTTGTGGCATTTGCCACCCAGACCGGAAAACGGGTTATTGCGGGCGGACCTGGGAATCCACCGGTGGTGGTCGATGAAACCGCTGACCTGAAACGGGCTGCAAAGTCTATCATCGAAGGAGCATCCTTCTCCAACTGTATTGCCTGCTCAAGTGAAAAAGAGATTTTTGTCGTTGAACCGGTGGCTGACCGGCTGAAGGAACTGCTGAAGGATTACGGCGCCTTCGAGATCACAGCGGCACAGGGTGAAGAATTGATCAAACATATATTTACGGAAATCAAAGCACCCGGAGAACCGGGGCTCATCAACATGGATTTTATCGGCCGGTCACCCCGAACGATTTTAAAATCGATCGGTCTGGAAGTGGGTCCTGCCGTAAAGATAGCCATTTTGGAAACCGATCGAAACCACCCCCTTGTTTGGACCGAACAGATCATGCCGGTTTTGCCGTTTATCCGTTGCCAGGATGCTGATGACGCCATAGGAGCAGCGATCGCCGCTGAACAGGGATACGGCCACACAATGGCCATTCATTCCAACAACCTGGAAAACATAAAAAAAATGGCCGGTATGGCCAAATGTGCCGCATTTGTTAAAAATGGGTCCTGCGGTCTGGCAAGCGTTGGTGTTTCCGGAGAGGGGTATATCTCAATGCATATTGCGACCAACGGCGAAGGACAGACTCGACCAAGGACTTTTACCTTGATTAGACGCTGTGTCCTCTCAAACGATTTTCGATATCGTTTTGGGGCGGAGGTCCAGGGCCAATCGAAAACGGAATAGATGGTATGTTATGGATATTGATGAAAAACAGATAGAACAGATCGTAGGGATGGTTCTGGAAAGATTATCTCCATCTGATCAGAAAATTTCTCCTGATCGATCTTTTGAAAAAGGAGATGGTGTTTTTAGAGAAATGGAGGATGCGATCCATGCGGCGGTGACTGCGCAAAAGCAATTGGTCGGTCTGCCCTTGGCCACACGTGAAAAAATTGTTCAGGGCATTCGAGATGTTTGCTGGAACAATCGTAAAGAATATGGTCGCATGGAGTTAGAGGAGACCGATATCGGAGCGAAGGAAGGAACTGTCCTGAAATTGGAAGTGGCGTGCGGTGTTCCGGGTCTTGAAGACTTGACGCCAGAGGTCTTTACGGGGGACCGGGGAATTACCGTTATAGAGAGCATCCCCGTCGGAGTCATTGCTTCTATCAACGCGGTGACTAATGCTGCGCCGAGCATCGTCAGTAACGCTATCCTGATGCTGGCTGGTGGCAACACTGTGGTCAACAACCCCCACCCCAAAACCAAAGTTATTTCCGCCTGCGTGGTTCGTGATATCAATCAAGCCGTCGCCGATTGTGGCGGGCCGCCCAACTGTGTGAGCACCGTCGAAAACCCGGACATCCCCTCTGCGCAGCATCTGATGACCCACCCCCAGATCAATTTGATTGCGGTAACAGGCGGGCATCGGGTGGTTGAATTTGCCACTCAAACCGGCAAACGTGTCATCGCAGGCGGGCCTGGAAATCCACCGGTGGTGGTCGATGAAACCGCCGATTTAGATAATGCCGCCCAGTGTATTGTTCGGGGTGCTTCTTTGAGCAACTGTACCCCTTGTTCCAGTGAAAAAGAAATTTTTGTGGTAAAAACTGTTGCCAACCAATTAAAGGATCTCCTCAAGAAACACGGTGCATTCGAACTTACTGCTGAACAGGGCAGCGATCTGATTAAAGAGATATTCAAAGAAATTCGACCCGGCAGAGGCCCCAGTGTGATCAATATGGATTATATCGGCAAGCCCCCTCAGGTAATTTTGAAAAGGGCGATCGGACTGGAGATCCCGCCTGACACAAAAATTGCCATTTTGGAAACCGACAAGGAACACCCGCTCATTTGGACCGAGCAGATCATGCCGATTCTCCCGTTTGTCAGATGCCAGGATGCAGATGAAGCCATGGACATGGGGATTGCGGCTGAACAGGGGATGCGTCACACCATTGTTTTTCACTCCAATGATTTAAAAAACATCGCACGGATGGCGAGCATAGCCGATGCCTCTCAGTTTATCAAAAACGGGTCATCCATTGCAGGCCTCGGCGTTGAGGGAGAGGGATTCAAATCTCTGCACATCGCCACCGGCGGGGAAGGATTGACCCGGCCAAGGACATTCACGCTGGTCAGACGGTGTATCCTCACCGATGATTTTCGATATCGGTTTGGGTCATTATGACCGTTACCTCCAAATGGGGAACCGCATGGCTATGGACTTAATGAAGAGAGAAAATTTTTCATCCGGTGCACCTTTGGAAGAAAAAATCGGATACAGCCGGACGGTAAAAATTGGAAATCTTGTATTTATAGGCGGTACAACCACCACCAATTCAAAAGGGATAGTGGAGGGTGAAGGGGATGCCTACCTTCAGACCAGGATCATACTCGAGAAGATCGAAAAGGCACTGAAAAAGGCAGGAGCCAGACTTTCAGAAGTATACCGGGTCCGCATATATGTTACCGATATCAGTCGTTCAGAGGAATACATGCGGGCTTATTCCGAATTTTTCAAAAAGGTTAAGCCAGTTACCATTTTGGCAGAAGTGAAAGCCTTGGTTCGACCCGCTCATCTGGTGGAGATCGAAGCCGATGCCATTATCGGCTCATATCTTGTGCGCAAATAAGAACTCAAGTTTCGCATCTGATATTTTGAGAAAAGCCGCATCAGGCGTATACCTTGGAAGGCCGATGAAACTCCTTGAGCCTACAGAAATAAAGGGTTTACACTTGCCCAATCGTTTTATCCGTTCTGCCACATGGGAGGGATTGGCCGACGGGGATGGCGCTTGTACACCTGAGCTTGTGGATTTGATGCTCAAACTTGTCAAAGGGGGTGTTGGCTTGATCATTACCGGTCACACCTATGTCTCTTCAGCCGGGCAGGCCACGCCCTGGCAACTGGGCCTTTACAAAGACAGCCTCATTGAGGGTCTAAAAGAAATGACCGAGGCGGTTCATCGCGAAGGCGGCAAAATCATTCTCCAGCTGGCCCACGGCGGTCTCATGGCCAGATCCGAATTAACCGGCACCGCCCCTCAAGGGCCCTCTTCTGAAAAAGGTCAGGATAATGATCCGGGTCGGGGAATGGCCATAGATGAAATTGAGGAAACGATAGCGGCATTTGGCCAGGCGGCCAGAAGGGCAAAAACAGCAGGCTTTGACGGTGTTCAGATCCATTCAGCCCATGGATATCTTCTCAATCAGTTTCTTTCACTGGCCTTCAACCTACGGGAGGACAAATACGGGGGATCCATAGAGAATCGCGCCAGAGCGCTTTTGGAAGTCTACCATAGCATCCGGCGGGCGGTGGGCCGTTATTATCCGATCTTGGTCAAGATCAACTCCGAAGATTTTATGGAGAGGGGTCTAATCTTAAGCGATGTTATTCGTATTGCTGCCTTGCTGGACCATGCGGGTGTGGATGCAATCGAAGTGAGCGGCGGAACCTTTGTGTCGGGGCAACTGGGTCCCTGTCGGAACAAAATCATCTTTGAACGGGATCAGGCTTACTTTCGGAAGGCAGCCCGATTGCTAAGGGCGGCAATTAAGGCGCCGGTGATCCTGGTTGGGGGTATCCGTTCGTATCTTTTGGCGGAACGGCTGATGGTTGAAGGAGTAGCCGATTATATTTCCTTGTGCCGGCCGTTTATTCGCGAACCCTGGTTAATCAAACGGTGGGTGTCGGGTGATCTTCGAAATGCCACATGTATTTCATGTAACGCGTGTTTCGGTCCGGCCATGTCCGGTAAAGGCATTTATTGTGTGGAGGATAGAAAAATCGAGATGCGTGGCAAAAGAAAAGCTTCACCTTATTAATTTTCTTGCCCTGGCGGGTCCCGGTGATAAACTGATTCCAGAAGATCGGGGCCCTGGATATCAAACGGAGGATAACCCTATTGACACATTTCTTATAACTGCTAATATGGCCGTGAGTTAAGTCAAAAGGAGGTGATGCATTCGAATCATTTTTGCCGTGCTAAAATCGATGCATGATAGGTTTGAAAAGACCGTCCTGTCATAACCATCTAACAAAGGAGAAGACTCATGATAAGAAAAAAAAGCTTTTTAATAAGTGTTGGCGTGTTGGTCATTTTGTTTGCCGCTTCTCTGTGCATTGGTCATTTAACCGCCGAAGCAGCTCAGAAGGTTTACCGGATGAAGATACAATCGGCATGGCCGCGTGCGGACATATCGATGCAAATGCTTGAAAAGTTTGCAGCCGCCGCAGACAAAAGGAGTAACGGGCAGATAAAAATCCAGGTGTTTGCCGCACCGGAGATCGTCCCGGGTGAACAGACCCTTGAGGCGACAAAGAAGGGGACCCTGGATATGCTCCACAGTATCGGGGCATATTGGGGCGGAACCACACCTATCGGTGAAATCGAGTTCGGTTTGCCCCTAATGTGGGCCATGCCGCTTGGAAAAACAGTCAAGGAGAATTCGGAGATTGTTCGAGATTTCTTCCTTAACAGTGGGTTCGCAGAGCTGCTCCGCAAGGAATACGCCAAACAGGGTGTCTACTGGCTGGATATGCACTCTTATGGTGAGCTTTTTACTCTTGCCAGGGAACCGATCACCAGTTGTGCAGATATGCAAGGGAAAAAGTTCAGGGCAGAAGGCGCCTGGACAGACTTTTACAATAATATGGGAGCCCGCGGTACGTTTGTGGATGGCGGGGAGGCCTATATGGCTTTGAGCAAGGGCGTTATCGATACAACTCAGTGGGATGTCAGTGCCGTTACAGGTATGAATATACATGAAGTGGCTCCGTATCGAATTATGGGTGGAGGGAATGATGTGGTCCCCGGACACATACTGATCAACCTGAAAAAGTGGGAGGCTCTACCTGATAACCTTAAAGAGGCTCTAAAGGGTGCCGCTAAGGACTATTTTGATACTCTTAACGAAATTTATATGGAAGAAATGAAGAAAGTTGATGGGTTGGTGAAGCAAGGCAAAGTCAAACTAAGCTATTTTGATGATGCTTGCCTAAAAAAACATGAAGAAGTCGCCGCTAAATTGTGGGATGAAATCGCTAAAAGAGACCCGTCGGCTGTAAAGGCTGTCGAATTGGTCAAAGCGTGGAGAAAAACACTGAAATAGGATAAAAAGCGGTGCTTTTTATTGAAGGCTTTTTTGCTTTTCGCTTTTCAGCAGAGAGCAAAAAAGTAAAGCGCAGAGGGGGTGGGTTGTTGGTTCCCCGGTTAACAACGTTAGTACTCTTCTTTTTTGTGAAAAATCTTATTATTCGCCCCACACCGGATGCGGGTCTTTGTTAAATAAAAGGTGTGAAACTTAAGTTATTGATTCGTAAAGGGGGCTTTGGAATTGACCAAAGGGATTAAGGTTCTTTGTAATCTAGTTGATATTTTTACTCAAAAAACCAGCAAGCCGGCCAGCCTTTTGGTTTTTTTTATGATGGCCGTCACCGCAACGGAGGTTGTCGCGCGGTATGTGTTTAACAACCCAACCACCTGGGCTTGGCCGGTCAACAAGCAGCTTTTTGGTTTATTTATACTCTTCGCGGGCGTTTATACCACCTCTAAAAGCGGTCATATCCGGATCGAAATTTTATATGATAATTTCCCTCCCAAGATTCAATACATCGTAAGATTGATTACCCTGGCAGCATTGATCTGCTTTATGGGTGTTCTTGTTTGGCAGGGGGCATGGATGGGCTGGAACGCATGGGTGGTTAAAGAGGTGTCTGCACGCGCATTTCGTATCCCTCTGTATCCTTTTAAATTGCTCATTCCGGTATTTGCCTTTCTTTTCCTGGTTCAGGGAATCGCTGTTTTTATCAAAAGCGAGGATTGATCTTCTTTTAAAAAGTCTTTTATGAGCGGCATTGAGTCCCGCCAGCAGCGGGAGAAATAGCGGAATGAAATGCTGAATCTTAAAAATTGTAAATTGTTCGATCCATCCTCAAATGGTTTTTAGCGGAGGCCCATGAGCACCGAACTGGTGACCGTCATACTGTTTGGAGGACTTATATGTCTTTTAACCCTCGGTGTGCCGGTTGTTTTTGCCCTTGCCAGCATCAGCATATTAGTTGCCTATATACTGGGGGGCGCCAATGACCTCTTTATAGTCGCCACGACAACCTACCGGCAAATAACCGAATACAGTTTAATGAGTATTCCCTTGTTCCTCCTTATGGGGAATTTTTTACTTCACTCCGGCATATCCGATCGTCTTTTCAAGGCTCTCAACTACTGGCTGTCTGGGGTAAGGGGGGGGTTAGCAATCGTTTCGGTCGGTGTATGTGTTGCCCTGGCCATGTGCGGGGGCTTTGGCCCCGGTATCCTAATGATGGGTCTGATTGCCGTACCTGCCATGCTCAAAAGCGGTTATGACAAATCCCTGGCCCTGGGAAGTGTTATGGCCGGCGGGGTGCTTGGAGAAATTATCCCTCCCAGCATCATCATGATTGTTTTTGCTTTTATTGCACGACTCTCAATTGGCAGGCTTTTTTTTGGGGGGGCGATCCCAGGCTTTATCACCGCATCTCTTTATATTTTTTACATTTCCATGAGGTGTTATTTCCAACCACAACTGGCCCCCAGGGTCGCCGAGGATGCTACCTGGAAGCTGAGGATGATTTCACTCAAGGAAATTATCCTTCCGGCAATGTTAATTTTTATGGTGCTGGGGGCGATTTTCTTCGGAGTTGCAACTCCCTCGGAGGCAGCCGGTGTAGGCGCATCGGGTGCTTTTTTAATCTGTATTATTTATCGCAGTTTTACGATAAAGGTGGTGCTTGATTCATGTGTTGAGACCATGAAGATCAGCGGTATGGCGCTGTGGATTCTGGTGGCGGCCACTCTTTTCGGAGTTGTTTATACGATGGCAGGCGCACAATCACTCATCATGGAAATTGTGGAGAGCCTCCATGTGAACCGTTGGTTCATACTTGTGGCGATGCAAATCATCCTCCTCATATTTGGCGCATTCATGGATGATTATGCCGTCATCACCATATGTGCCCCAATCTTCCTCCCCATTGCCCGCCATCTGGGTTTTAACCCCATATGGTTTGCAATTGTCTTTATCCTCAACATGCAGGCGGCTTACCTGACCCCTCCGTTTGGTTGGGCCCTCATTTTGATGAAAGGGGTTGCGCCACCGGAAATACACACCAAGGACATATGGCGATCAATACCGCCATTTGTTGCCATTCAATTGCTTGTATTGATATTGACCATGCTATTTCCCCAGTTAGCGCTTTGGCTTCCTGACAAAATGCTGTAACCCGTAAAGAATTAAAGTGTCGCAAGGAAAGGAGACGGACATGGCGGTACCATTCGTGTACCCATACATATCGAATTCAGTACCTGAGGTGATGAAGTAAATGATGCAGGAAGTCGGTATCGATGATCTTTTTAAGGATCTTCTCTTCAGATCAGATCCAATCAATCTGCCAGACCCCATGAGCGAGTATGAGCTCAGGCGGTATGTCGCAGAGATCCTTTCGAAAAACAATGACCAGTTGCTGGTGTTTTGCGGGGCCGGCTGCTGGCCCCACTATGTACCGGCAGTTGTGGATGAAATCATCAACCGAACAGAATTCAAAACCGCTTACCTCGGCCTACCTGAACCGGAAAAAGGTAAGATGCAGGCCCCTTTGGAAAGACGATTTATCCAAGGCGCTAAGGTTGCTTCCGTCACAGGCGATCATGAGATCTTCGCAATGCAATCCATCGCGGAGTAGATCGTAGAAGCCATGGATGCTGGCTGTCTGTATATCATCGGCTCAGGTACAACGCCACGGGCCATCATGGAACGGCTCGGTTTAAAAACACCCTCTTGGGTGTTGATGCCGTCTTGAATGGCAAACTGGTGGCGTTTGATCTGAACGAAGCCCAACTTATGGAACTAATTGAAGAGGAAATGGCCAAGATCATCATCACGCCTATCGGTGGACAAGGCTACGTATTTGGAAGAGGAAATCAGCAATTGAGCCCCGGTGTCATCAAAAAAATTGGAGCAGAAAACATTATCGTTGTGGCACTCCGAAACAAGCTTACTTCGCTGGAGCGAAGACCGCTTCTGGTGGACACAGGTGATAAAGAGGTAGATAAGATGCTGAAAGGGTACGTGAAGGTCGTCACCGGATATAGGGAAGAAATGGTCTATAAAATCTCTCACTAGGTACATATGTTCAAGAATTTATCAGGAGGAACTCGATGCCTAAAAAGAAGAAAAAACCGGTAGCCCCATATATGGCCGTGGGCCTATCCACAGTCGTCTATGGGATTGCTGAGCGAAAACATATCAAAATCAATTTGGCTACCATTGAAGAAAATATTCACGCAGCGGTGTCGATGGTAAACATCAATATGCCGGTCAGGCTGATCGCATTGGCAGAAGGTGCGATGACCGGTTTTACCGATGAAGCCTTTGATTTGTCCCATACCGCTGCGGCAAACGACCTGTTTATCGACATTCCAGGTGAAGAAACTGAATTCCTCGGGGTGCTGGCCAAGCTCTATGACACTTATATTGTTGTTCAGTGTAAAGCTCGCTGGCCCGAAATAATGCCCAATCGTTACTTTAATACCCTGTTTATCCTTTCACCTACCGGTGAAATCGTACACAAGGCCGCCAAAAACCACATATGGTGCCGGGAGCGATCCTGTACGCCCCACGATGTTTATGATCGGTGGGTTGAACTTTTCGGGGATGGTATCGATGCGTTTTATCCGGTATTAAAGACCGATGACATCGGAAATATCGGCACCATTTGCTGCAGCGACGGTGAATACCCTGAGGCGGTTCGAGCGTTGGCACTAAATGGTGCTGAAGTGGTTTATCGCCCAAGTGAAGCAATGCCGATGACCGGAAACTCATACCCCGGCGGGGGCGGCTGGATGATCCAGAACCGAGGCCATGCGCAGTTTAACAGCCTGTATATGATTTGTCCGAATGTCGGACCTGTGTTCCTCCATCCAAAGATGAAACATCCCATTGATATTGCCGGCGGAAATTCCCACATCGTCAATTATTATGGTAACATCATTTCGTATTCCGCTTCTGGCTATAACACCATGGTGGCGGCAGTTATTGACATTGAAGCGCTTCGGCAGTTTAGGGTCATGAATCTCAACAGCAACTGGATGAAGGATTTAAGAACTGAGATATTCAAAAAAATGTATGAACGACCGATTCATCCAAAGAATCTGTGGATGGACCAAAATCCGCAGCCCCATGAAAAGGTGGACGAAATTTACAGGGATAACATCCGCTGTCTGATTAAACGGGGTTCATTTACAGAGCCCGGCACTCATTTTCGCGGGGCTTATTATCAATCCGGCGCTTCTTCTCCGGAGGAGGAAAATTGGGAAAACATAAAACTGCTCTGGGACGGATGGATGGAAGATGAAGATCAATAAAAAATTCAAGATCCAATTGCCTTTATCACCGGTACGTCGGCGGCGGTTGAGCGTGGGAAACCGGTGAAATAGAAAGGAGACAACATGAAAAAAGTAAAGAATACCGAAATTAAACGTGCCCTCTGCTTCGGTTGCTGGCTTCAGACAGGTGCGGGCAAGGAGATAAAAAATCAATGAAAGCGCGATTTGTTGATCAGGGAGCCGACCGGTATGTGGTTGGGAATGTGACCCAATTTGATCAAAAGAATGAAATGTTCTGCAGACCGCTATGGGATGAAGAGATGCTGGATCTGGGCAAGAAATTCTATATGACAGAAGTGCCGCCCAGGAATAAACCGGGCTATCGCTTAAAAGATCAGGCCATGGTGAATGCCGCGTGGCACCTTGAAAACACATTTGCTCAGGGTGTGGCCGGCGGCAGGATGGGAATGTACGCCTGGGAATGGGATCAAATTTTCGAATTTCCGCTGGTGCCGCCGGGATTGAAAATTGATCTCGACAACCCTGCTGAGGTAACGGATGGTATAAAAAGGGTAGCTAAATTCTTTGGCAGCGCTTTGGTCGGGGTCTGCAAGTTGGATAGACGCTGGGTGTATTCGGCTGCCTTTCCGTTCAGAGATCAAAAGCCAACGCCAAGTGAGCTAGGCGATCAGTATCAATATGCCATCGCAATTGCCATTGAGATGAATTATCAGGCAATTCGCTGTTCCCCAACAAGTCCATCTTCGGCAGCTACCGGCCTGGGATATTCTAAAATGGCGTTTATCGCCGGGTTGCTGGCACATTATATCAGAGGATTGGGATTTAAGGCAATTGCCTGTGGAAATGACACCGCCTGCAGCATTCCTATCGCCATTGACGCCGGGTTGGGAGAGCTGGCACGCAACGGATTATTGATTACCCAGGCCTTTGGTCCCAGGATTCGATTGGCCAAGGTGCTGACAGATATGCCCCTGATCGCGGATAGACCCATTGAATTCGGTGTCTGGGACTTCTGTTTGAAATGTGAAAAATGCGCTGTGAAATGCCCCAGCCAATCTATTGCCTATGGAGAGCCCACCGACAAACTCAATAATATTTCCAACAGGCAGGGATTATTAAGGTGGCCGATTAATGCGGTAGAGTGCTTGCGTTTCTGGGCGGCGAATGGTACAGATTGTGCGAATTGTATCCGGACCTGCCCTTTCAACAAACCCACAGGGTGGCTTCACGATACTGTCCGATGGGGCGTGAGGAATCTTCGCTGGTTAAACCCATTTTTTCTATGGATGGATGACATCTGCGGCTATGGCAAGCAGACAAATGCAGATAAATTCTGGACCACGCAGTGAGCGGCCAATTCATTCCGGATGGAGATATAATGCAAAAAATCGAAACAGCCGAAGTAAAGCGCGCTATTTGTTTTGGCTGCTGGCTGCAGGCCGGTGTGCTGGTAACCGTCGAAAACGGCAGAGTTGTGAAACTCAGCGGAGAACCCGGACATCCGGTAAACCAGGGCTGGATTTGCGAGCGCTCCAAGGCATTTATCGAACACCTCTATCACGAAGATCGGCTCAATTATCCCCTCAAGCGTACGGGTCAAAGAGGTGAAGGCCGGTGGGAAAAAATATCATGGGAAAAAGCCCTGGATGAAGTTTCTGAAAAACTTGGCCGGATCAAAACCGAGAGCGGTGCCGAAGCCGTGGCCTCGGTTGGCGGTACCGGCAGGGGTTTTTCAGAAATGTTTAAAGTCAGATTTATGAATCTTTTCGAAAGCCCGAACCACGCCAATGCCGGTCAATGGTGCTCGGTTGTCAGCCGCCAAATTCATGCGGCCGTGTACGGCGCCGGGGCCAGCCGTGCCGTAAAACCGCCCTGTGAATGTGCCGTCATTTGGGGAGGCAATCCGGCTGAGTCATTAGCGTGCATATTTCCGCAGCACATTAAAGCCAAGCGCAAGGGGGTCAAGTATATTGTCATTGATCCCAAATATTCGGAAACGGCAGCGCGTCTGGCCGATCACTGGCTAAGGCTCAGGCCCGGTACCGATGCTGCCCTGGCTTTGGGCTGGTTGAATGTGATTATTGAAGAAGAGCTGTATGATAAAAATTTTGTCGAGCAATGGTGCCACGGCTTCGACGAGCTGAAAGACCGCGTAAAACAGCATCCCCCCGGCAAAGTTGCAGAAATTACCGGGGTGCTGAAAGAACAGATTGTACAAACCGCCCGATTGTACGCCGCCAGCAGGCCGGCGTCGATTATCTGGGGCGTAAAGTCGGACATGCAGGGAATCAACGTCACCAGCATCACCCAGGCCAAATGCATATTGCGGGCAATTACCGGCAATCTGGATGTCATCGGCGGCGATATGCTGTCCGGTCCCTGCGAGAAGGCCAACTATGGCGCCCTGATGGAGTACATGGATCGGCTGCCGGCGGGGCAGAGAAAAAAGCAACTCGGTGCCGGAGAGCACAAGCTGTGGGGCTTCCCGGGATATGAAATGGTTGACGAAGTCGCCAAACCTTACTGGTATGATAAGGGACTGTCGGCCGGCTTTCTTCCCGGTTGCCACGAACCGGCGATCTGGACGGCCATCCTCGATGGAAATCCGTATCAGGTTCGAGGGCTAATTTGTGGCGCCTGCAATCCTTTGATTGCCTATCCCAATACAAAAAGAATTTATGAGGCCTTGAAAAGTTCGAATCTCGAGCTTCTCGTTGTTGCCGAACAGTGGATGACCCCGACGGCCATGCTGGCGGATTATGTATTCCCGATCACCAACTGGCTGGAACATCCCCAGCTGTACACCCAGACGTCCCAGGGCAGCGGCAATGTGGCATCTATCGGTCAGCGCGTGGTTGAACCCCTGTACGAGCGCCGCACGGATTATGAACTCTACCGGGAATTAGGCCTGCGTTTGGGTCAGGAAAAATACTGGCGCCGTAGCCTTGAAGAAGAATGGGATTACTGTCTGGAGCCACTACTGGGCGAACTTAATTTGACAAATTCGGAGGAATTTGCCGTAAAACAACGTTTCTGGGCACCCCCGGCAATCGAAAAACGTTACGAACAGATTAACCCGTATACGGGCAAACCCAAAGGGTTTGCAACGCCTACGGGCAAGGTCGAACTGTATTCCACCATTCTTGAAAAGCTGGGTTACGATCCTTTGCCCGGTTATGAAGAGCCGCCGGAAACACCCGTCAGTCAGCCGGAGATTGCCAAAAAATATCCCTTCATCCTGATTACCGGGGCCAGATTCCGTCCCATGCACCACTCCGAGCATCGACAGATCCGCTCCCTGCGCAAACTTTATCCCTACCCGACCGTTGAAATTAATCCGGATACAGCCCGACAATCAGGGATCGGTGAAGGCGACTGGACGGTAATAGAGACTTTGAGAGGCAAGATAAAACAAAAGGCCAAGCTCACCTCCAGAATTCTGCCAAGAATGGTTGAATGCCAGCACGGGTGGTGGTTGCCGGAGGAAATTGGTGAAGACCCGGTGCTGTTCGGCACTTTTGAATACAACGTGAACGTTCTGACACCGGATTCAGAGAAATTTTGTGACCCTGCAACAGGGGCGGTCACCTTTGGTCCCTTATTATGTAAAATTTATCCCCTAAAAAAATTTACGTAATGTACTTAAGTATCACCCCTTTAATTTTAAGAAGGCCCTTATGCGGCGAGGAGCGAATAAAATTTTTCTTCACCCTGTGCCGGATGTGACGCTCAGGTGGAGTGGGGTGCTAAACATTTCAGCGAACCTTAAAGCCATGATCCTTTTGCCAATCGGGTCCGAATTTTTTCTCGCAATAGTCCGCCAGCCTGTCAAACCATCTCCACCAGAAGTTTTTTCCTTTTTTTTTGGCTTCCAAAATATCATTTAAAAACATAGTGATATGGGTCATCTCTTCTTTGGGTACAAACGATGCAGCACCCTCATGATATGACATTTTTATATTTTCGGGTGTCACTGCATAGGCGGTCAGCATCACACCAATCACCTTGTTCTCGTTGCATATTTTTAATAATTCGTATCCCTCGACCCCCATGATGTCCAGAATCGCGATATCAAAATATTGACTTTCGAGGAGCGTCTTGGCTTGATCAAAAGTAGAAGCCGTTTTCACCACACAAATGGTCAATAGATCCGCAAGTGTTTCCAAAACATCGGGTTCGTCATCGACAATGAGAATTCTTTTTCCCTCTAACAGATGATTTTTTTCCATGGGTTTGCCCTTAAACACAATTTATTCAGATTTCACACTCCCAATCCACAGAAGCGTCGTCTTCGCAAAATCTAAAGTACGAAACATGAGCAATTTAATTTTTTTATCTTTCATTGGTGAACGCCTAAAAATTTTCTTGCTAAGTGAGTAAAATGACCTTTTAAAATACCGTTATTGGTTAACTTAATGCATTTTGTGGATGAATCAAGGGGAAAGCGGTCTGGAAATTTTACCATTTCAATTCAAACACACCCTTTGGCTGCTTTATCGAAATGACAGGAAGTATCGTCTCCCATCAATGGTTCTGAAGACCGCTTCGGTTTCCTCGGCTTTGTTCCAGAAATTGGGGACCAATGGTGCTGCGCCCGACCCACATGCTTTGAGACTCGAGAGATCGTATTGATTCATATTCGGATGGTTCACAATGCCAGCGTACAGGGCGGGGACACAGTGCAGAATTGTACCTTTTTGCTTTTGTATCTCCTCTAACAGATCAGACAGTGGTGGGTTTCCAGCCCTTGGTTCCGGGATGCAAACGAGTCTGCCCGCCAGATGGGCAGACGCAATCATGGTCAGCGTTATTCCGTAGCAGCATGTAACAGTGGTGGTACCCATCTTAAGTATACCGAAGAAGACAGCTGGATAGTGAGGCATGTTGGGCAGAAATATTGCGACCCTGTCGCCTTTTTTGATGCCCTGCTTGAGGAGAAAATCGGCGATCTTGTTGGCACCATCTCTGATCTCAGAGAAAGTTCGTCCGACCCCACTTCATACAGTGTAGATCGAATCGCCGCACCGGTCAGCTGTTCTATCGATACCCCATAAAGCGGTTCGTTCGGATAATCGAGCGATTTCATGACATGCTCTGGCCATTTGCGTTTATGCCACAACATTTCTTTCATTTATCTATCCCCCTTTTATAGGTTTAAAGAAATGAAATTGGTTGACATTTTATCAGGAAGTTGGGAAGTTTGGATGGGTCAGTACTTTAAGAATTTAGATCAAACTGAAAATCGGTCGCAAATACCGTTGCGCCGATTGAACTGAAGCATCGATCTGTTTCACAACCAGCCAAGGAAATACACTTATTTTTTACCCCAACCTTAGCCCAGGAGGGATTTTGCATAACCGCCTATCAATTTTATTCTGGACGCTTATCTGGATCGTATCGGCGGCAATGCCTAGTTATTGTGGTGAAGAACAGGAATTGGTAGAAAGGATGGAAGCCGGCAGTATAAACTGGTCCAGGTGGGTGGTTCAGACCAAGGGGGTCAGCACGCCGAATGAAAAAGACAAAAAAAGTAAACCCCAAGATGTATTGGTCGTTGCGAAACAGAAGGCCGTACGTAAAATCCTCGAAGTTGTAAAAAATATAAGGATCGATTCCAACTATACTGTCAGTGATTATGCCAGTGGAAACGATGTTATTTTAAGCAAAATAGAGAGCCTGATTAAGGATGCACATGTGGTAAAGCAAAATTATTTGTCAGATGGGACGGTAGAGGTTACAATGGAGGTGAGTCTGTTGGGCGGTTTTTCTCAACTTATTCTTCCTCAAGCCATCAAACAGATTGGATCGATTAAAACCATAGCACCTACCCAAGGGAAACATTCTCCCTTTACAGGATTGATTGTAGATGCCAGAAAGATTGGTGCGCGTCCGGCCATGACCCTCCAAATCGTCGATGAAAACCAGAAGGAGGTTTATGGGTCCGCATTTGTCAGCCGCGAATGTGCTGTTCAGCATGGAATCGGGGGGTATACAACAGATATGGCCTTCGCTCAAAACCATCAGCGGGTGACGAATAAGCCGCTAATTGTAAAAGGATTGAAGACAAGCGGCGGACCGGGGGTCTCCAGTGTGATCGTCATTAGCAATGCGGATGCCTCAAAGCTCAGGGGCTCTTCGAAACACCTCTCTTTTTTAAAAAAATGTCGTGTGATGATCGTGGTTGCCCTCTGAATAGAGACAGCGGGAAAATCCTAAAATAGAACTTAATTCCCGGCAGGCGGAAGGTTCTTTGTGCCTAAATGACGGGCGTTTCGATGCGATGTGGAGGAATCATGGCATTTAGAATAAAATGTTTTGCCGTGGCTATGATGAGCGCGTTTTTCTTTTCCGCGTGCGGCCAGAAGTTGCTTACACCAAAGACCAGACTCGATACGCCTGCTCAACATGTTCGCAACGGGATAAAATTGCTGAAGCTGGACAAGTTTGAAGCCGCTTTTCGAGAATTCAGCAGGGCAAATGAACTCGATCCGAAATTATCATCTCCCTATGTGGGAATGGGCCTGGTATATGGTCATAAGGGTCAGTTTGGAAAAGGCTTGGTGTCCATAAGATGGGCGGATGAATTTGCCAAGGAGACCGAGCAAAAACTCGTAGCCCAAGTCGGGTACATGCGACTTTATATACTTGGCGGAGTGAAGCTTGAAAACAATGGTTAAGACAGGTAGAGGATGCTTTTCGAAAAGCAAAATCGGCCAGTGGAGATAATCCGAGACCGCATTATTACACGGGGGTGGCTTACAAAATATCCCATGATTATGATAAAGCTTTAGAACGGTTTGTTCGAGTATTTGAGCTTGATAACGGTTTCGTCGAAGATGTAAGCAGTGAATATGAAGCGATACAAAAAATCAAAAGAACAAAGCCCTGATTAGCCTCTTTGTAAACCTGCTTGTGACCCGCCTTCCAATCGGGAAGATCAAGTGCCCAAGTCCCAGGAAGCCAAATATTTTTTTTGTTCTCCCGTTAGCTTATCAATCGTAATCCCAACGCTCACCAGTTTTTCTTTGGCAATTAGCCTATCTATTTTTTCAGGCACCGGATAAACGTCCCTAGCCAATGGTTTTTTTCGTTTGACCATGTGTTCAATGCTGAGTGCCTGATTCGCAAAACTCATGTCCATCACGCTCGAAGGATGGCCTTCGGCTGAAGCGAGATTTATTAACCGTCCTTCAGCGAGCACATTAACCCGCCGGCCATTTTTCAGAACATGTTCCTGAACATGGGGCCGAAGGGCTTTTGTGGTGGTGGTAATTTCTCTTAGCCCATCAAGGTCGAGCTCAACGTTAAAATGGCCGGAATTGCATATGATGGCGCCATCTTTCATGAGCATAAAGTGATTTTTCCGAATAACATTGATATTTCCAGTAACCGTGCAGAAAAAATCGCCAATCCCTGCTGCTTTCCGTATCGGCATTAGGGTAAATCCGTCCATGGCCGCTTCGAGGGCGGCCACCGGATTCACCTCGGTGACAATCACATTGGCCCCCATTCCACGGGCTCTCATTGCAAGGCCTTTTCCACACCAGCCATAGCCGCAAACAACAAATCTAGAACCTGCTAAAAGACGGTTTGTTGACCGGATGATGCCGTCGATCGTGCTTTGTCCCGTGCCATAGCGATTGTCAAAAAAGTGTTTGGTCTGGGCGTCATTCACCGCAATGATCGGGTACTGTAGAATCCCTTCTCCTGCCATGCTTTTGAGTCGTATAATACCGGTGGTGGTTTCTTCCGTACCCCCCCGAACATCTTTGATTAATTCATTTCTCTCCGAATGGAGAATAGAAACCAGATCAGCTCCATCGTCCATCGTATAATGGGGACCGGCATCCAGAACCGTGTGGATATGTTTGTAGTATGTTTTGTTGTTTTCACCCTTTATGGCGAAAACGGGGATTTTGTTATTTTTTACCAAGGACGCGGCAACATCATCCTGGGTGCTTAACGGATTGGATGCGCAAAGAAAAACTTTAGCGCCACCGGTCTTCAGTGTTTGCATCAGAGAGGCGGTTTCAGTGGTGACATGAAGACAGGCGCCGATTCGAATTCCTTTCAATGGCTTTTCATTTTTAAATCTGTCACGGATTCGATTTAAAACCGGCATGCTCTGATTGGCCCATTCGATGCGTCGTGCACCGTCATTTGCTAGTTTTATATCTTTGATATCATATTTCATTCTATTATCATCTCCATCAAATTAACGTTAATAATCATGGTTAAAGGTTTTCGGAGTTCTGTCTACAAACCTGCTTTTTCGCGGATTGTTTCCGCCATGTTTGTTTTTTCCCATGTAAATTCAGCTTCACTTCGTCCAAAATGTCCATAGGCGGAAGTCTTGTGATAGATAGGTCTCAAAAGATCAAGATATTCAATAATGGCTGCAGGCCTCAAATCAAATAGCTCCGTAACAATCTCTTCAACTTTTTGTTTTGGGACAATGCCGGTCCCCACGAGGTCTACCAGAACAGAGACCGGTTGGGCCAGACCGATGGCATAGGCGATCTGAATTTCACATTTTCCAGCAAGACCCGCTGCAACAATATTTTTTGCGATATGCCGGGCCATGTAGGATCCGCTGCGGTCAACCTTGGACGGATCTTTTCCGGAAAAACAACCGCCGCCATGGCTTCCCTGCCCGCCGTAAGTGTCAACAATGATCTTTCGGCCGGTAAGGCCGCAATCTCCCATAGGGCCTCCGATCACAAATTTCCCTGTGGAGTTGACGAGGTAGCGGGTGCCCCCATCGGTCATCTCCTTAGGAATTACCTTCTTAATCACTTCTTCGATGATCGCCTCTTTTAAATCCTCATAGGCGATATCCGGTTTGTGTTGGGAAGCGATTACAACGGTATCCACCCGTTTTGGATTTCCGTTTTCATATTCTATGGTGACCTGTGATTTACCGTCCGGTCTTAAAAAATCGAGGGATCCATTCTTTCTCACGGTAGCGAGACGATGGCACAACTTATGGGCATAGGTAATCGGCATTGGCATAAGCTCGGGCGTTTCATTCGTGGCAAATCCGAACATAAGGCCCTGGTCGCCGGCGCCCTGTTCTTTGTATAGCCCCACACCCTTGTTAACACCCTGGGCAATGTCGGGCGATTGACGGTCGATACTGGTGATGACAGAGCAGGTCTGCCAATCAAAACCCATCTGGGATGAATTGTATCCGATATCCCGGATGGTACTCCGAACAATCCGCGGGATATCAGCATAGCAGGTGGTCGTAATTTCACCCGCAACAATGGCCATTCCGGTGGTTACAAGTGTTTCACAAGCCACTCTACAATTTTGATCTTCCTTGATAATGAAATCCAATATGGAATCTGATATCGAATCGGCAACCTTGTCCGGGTGGCCTTCACATACCGATTCGGATGTAAAAAAGAATTCTTCTTTGTTCATGAAATAGCTCCTTTGGCTTAGGGTTTCGTTTTTTCTGGGGTCAATCGAACGCTTCTGCGGTCGACATTACGTAAAAGATGTTCGGAAAAGGATTCCATAGAACAACCCTGGAACAATGTCAACCGAAGGGGTGGATGAATGACAGGTTCGATCATGCAAGCCAAGCGGATTCTCCATATTTAGTGTGGCTTCCATCCATGAAAACCGGGCGGTATGAAAAATTTTTGATTTCTTGAAGTAAAACTGTTGAAAAGGAGGCTTACGGGGTCTTTCAATCCCGGATGGGATCAAACGTATCATTCCAGAAGAACGTCCATATCCGGATGGTTTTTTACCGCCCTTAAAAATTGCTCTGTGCGGCGATCCAGGCGGCTTTTAACTTCCCTGAGGAATCTTTGGAACAACATATATCCCATGTGATGATCATTTTCAAAAAGGGGTACAATATGTTCTTTTTTTATTGAAAAAATTTCACTTGTTTCGGCACTCACTGGATCGGACGTATACGATCCTTCGCCGAGTAGGGCAGACCACCCGAAGGAATATCCCGGTTTGATTGCACCCAGGGAAACGGTGACATGATCCGATATTCTCTTCTCAAGGAGAATTTTTCCTCTTTTTAGCATATAAAACCGATCCGCCAAATTGCCTTCTCTGAATATGACTTCCCCTTTTTCAAACGTAAGCAATTCTGTTACAGGGATTAGTTTATCAAACATCTCATCCGTAAGATATCCCAAAATAACGATTGATCTTAAATCCTTTTTGGATACCATAATTAACTCCTCTCACACGCTCTTGAACTATTGCCCCGAAAAGATACCGACCGATACTATTTTTGCCAGAGAAAAAAAAGGTTCAGGATAAAAAAAGAGAAAAATTGAACAAATGGCGGTAATTGTCAAGGGGACCAGGCACCAGGGCGGTGCTTCATCGATTTTATTTTCAAACAACGATTCTTCTGGTGTACAAAAAAACGCTTTATAAATTATGGGCAAAAAATATGCTGCATTGAGAAGCGAACTTGAGAGGAGGATAAACAACATAAACCTTTGATCCGCCTCCAGTGTACCGAGAATCAGATACCATTTGCTGATAAAACCACCTCCCGGTGGAATCCCGATGACACTTAAAGATCCAATGAAAAAACAGCTAAGTGTCACTGGCATTCTCTTCCCAATCCCCACCATCTGGCTGATATTTTTGGTTCCGGTTGCCACAAATATGGCACCTGCACAGAAAAAGAGTGTGATCTTGCCGAAAGCATGCATGGCAATGTGCATCATTCCTCCGATCATCCCTTTAGGGGAGAGGAGTGCAGCGCCCAGTATAATATAGGAAAGCTGTCCGATGGTGGAATAGGCCAGACGACTTTTCAAACTGTCCTGGGAAAGAGCAACCAAAGAAGCGGCGATGATGGTAAACGATGCGAGATATAAGACAACGGTGTCCATCTGAGAGGAAAAAAGCAGTTGGGTTCCGAAGACACCAGTAAGTACCCGCAGTATGCAAAAAACCCCAACTTTTACCACTGCAACCGCATGCAGCAAAGCACTCACAGGCGTGGGAGCCACCATGGCAGCAGGGAGCCATGAGTGGAATGGCATAACGGCAGCCTTAGCAAATCCAAATACAAAGAGAAGAACAAGGATCCAAATCAGTTTCGGCGGTACTATCCCTGCAATAAATCCCTGCTGCGTAAATTCAAGGGTGCCGGTCATGTGATATATAAAAAGCATTGCAGGAAGAACCAACCCTATGGAAGACCCTACAATAAACAATAGGTACTTTCGTCCTGAGCTTCGTCCCTCCATATCCTGGTGATGGGTGACCAGGGGATAGGTGGCAAATGAAAGCATTTCATAAAAAAGGTAAAGCGTCAGAAGATTTGCTGAGAAGGCAACCCCGATGGTAGCTGACAGGGAAAGAGCAAAGTAGCAAAAATAGCGGGTTTGGCTATGTTCCTTTAACCTCCTCATATACCCGATGGAATATGCGGACGTAACAATCCAGAGAAAGGATGAGACAAGGGCAAACAACATACCAAAAGCGTCAACTTTTAATTTAATGGCAACCGAGGGTAACACCTGGGCGATAGTATATTCGATCTCAACACCATCTAGGATCACAGGGGTCATGGAAGCAATGATCGAAAACTTGGCAAAGGCCGCGAAAAAGGTCCACCCCTCGCGAAAATTTGTCCTGCGGGTTGAAACGATCAGCGGCACAGCCAATATAGACACCAGTACCGCGAGAAAAGGTCTGATAGATACGATAGTTTCCATTTATGGTTTTTTCATCCGAATCAGCAGACACAGTGATTTAGTGTTAGATGTCAGCTTATCCCTCCTGGTATGGCAAACTGAATTACCTTTGTCACTAGGGTATCTGTATAGATCCCAAGGGCAATAAGACCAGCAGCAACAATCATCAGTGGAACCAGCATCCCCAAGGGCGCATCGTCGAACGTTTTCTCCTCTTCATCCATGCTGCCGGAAATGTGAAGGTCACCGAAGGGTTCAAAATATCCGATCTCGAAAATTCTGAAAAAGAGAACCACATTCACGAGGCTACTGAACAACAAGGCAGCCACAAAACCGTAATGGCCAGCAGCAATACCCCCGGTAATCAGATACCACTTGCTGAAAAATCCACAGGTTGGGGGTACCCCGATAATGGAAAGGGCACCAACAACAAATGCACCCATGGAAAATGGCATTTTTCGAAAAAGACCCTTAAGATTGTCGAAGGAATCCCCCGGCACCCGGTATAAAATATTTCCTGCGACTAGAAACACGCACAGGGTCATGGCCGCATCGTTGATGATATGAAGAATCGCTCCGGTTATCCCAGCCCGGTTTGCGAGCCAAAACCCTCCAACCATATAACCGATCTCGGCAATCATGACATAGGACAACATCCGTTTTAAGCTCTGTTGGGAAAGGGCAAGGATGGATCCCACAACAATGGCGATAACCGCCAGCCATACGAAAGAGGTGTTGACCGCCATGCTTTTAAAAGAAAAAGAAGGGGTAAAAACCGAAAGGAGAATACGGATCATTACATATACCATCACCTTGGTTGTCAAAGGTGCAATAAGGCTGATGGCTGGTGAGGGAGAATAGGTATACGCATTGGGAAGCCAGGTATGCATCGGGAAAAGCGCCATTTTAATGAATAGTCCGGTCAGGCAGATCACAAATGCGAATAAAACGACATTTGATTGAAAAATATTTGGAAGGATCGATGCAATGTCAAACATGTTTAACGATCCGGTTGCGATGTAAAGATAGCCGATCCCTAAAAGATAAAAACTGGCGCCGATCGTCCCCATAAAGACATAATTCAGGCTTGCTAGGGCCGCGTGTTCCGTTCCCATGCCGATCAAGGCATAACCGGTCAGGGAGGCAATTTCTAGGAGCACATATAGATTAAATGCATCTCCGGTAACCACGATGCCCATAGTGCCGGTCACGAAAAGCACATAAAGGGCGTAAAAAGGGCCGACCCTCTCAATGAATTCTTTTTCAACACTCTTTTTAGTAGCAATGAGATTGAGAAAGGCAATGGCAGCAGAAACAACAAGTACAATACCGTTTAAATAGTCTACTCGGTATGCAATGCCCCAGGGAGGCGACCATCCGCCAAAGTGGTAAACGACCACCTTATTTTGGAGTACTTGCAGAAGCAGACCAAAAGATGAAAAAAGTGATATTGCAAGGGCCACGGCTGCGATATAAAAACAGTAGGTTCTTTTCAGCCAACCTGCAGTAAAAATAAAAAATGCTGCTATTAGCGGTATGACAATAATGAAGGCAGGGAAATGTTGGCTCATTTTACTTTTATCTGCGAATCAATTTCATCTTCTTCAAGGGAGTTGTACTGTTGATAGACTTTTATGGCCAGCGCCAGAGCTACACCGAGGGTTGCCACTGACACAACGATAGCCGTGAGCATAAGCACATGGGGCAACGGGTTGATAAAGTCAACCGCATGCACGGCGTGTTCACCACCATCATGGCCGTGACTTATAATCGGGATGGTCGCATTTTTTTTCATACCGATGGAGACATAAAAAAAGATAATGGCTGTTTGAAAAATACTCATGCCGATAATCTTCTTCACCAGATTCTTTTTAACGATCATGGCATAGAGGCCGATCATCATCAGGACGATGTAGCCCCAGTAATTGTATTTTGAAATGATGATCGTGAGAAGATCAACCATGCTTATAGACCTTCATCAAACTTTCCGGCAGAGACCAGATTGTAATAAAGGATAACCATGACTGCCATCACAGCGATACCAACGCCGATTTCTACGATAAGGATACCGTGGGATCGTGCCGTGACTGGATCAACGAAAAGGATGGTTGCAAGTGCGCTGTAATCTAGAAAATTGGCTCCTAAAAGGATACAAAGAGCGCCTGTGCCAGCATAAATATACACACCTAGGGTATAAAAAAAAGCGGTCAACTTTTCACTCATCCTATTAAGTGCCGAACGAAGATCGTGGGATATGGCAAACAGTACGAAGGACGCTCCGAGGATCACGCCGCCTTGAAATCCCCCTCCAGGGCTGTGATGCCCGTGGGCAATAACATACAGGGCAAAGATCTGAATAAACGGAATGATGAATCGGCCGGTGGTTTTTATTATCAGATCGTATGGAGTCCATAATCCATCTATCCGTTCAAATTCTTTGGCGGTAGGTGGCAGTTTTCCCCCCTTTTCAATGCGAAAAGTTATTCCGGTTGCCGTATGGCGATAAAGTCTGAAATCTGTTTTTTTTCGTTTCATCTGCCGCAACAGGAATAGACAAGCAATACCGGCCGAGAATATCACCGCGGTTTCAAACATGGTATCGTATCCCCGATAGTCGGCGAGGACAGCGGTGACGATATTGGGTACGGAGGTATCCTCCATGGTCTTTTCAATATAGTATGGAGACACATGGGTGCTGGTTGGAGATAGAGGATCACCCCACCCGGGGAACTCCACAGTTCCATAAATGAAGAGGCTTCCGCATAAAAATACAGCGATGAAACCGAACCATTTCAATCTTTGGTCCTCCTAGTGGTGCGAAACACTGCCGAAACAAAAAATACGGTACTGACGCCAGCGCCCACCGAGGCCTCGGTAAATGACACATCCACCGCCCCCATAATGGCCCAGAGGAGGCTCATCATGAAGCTGTATGCGCCAAAAAGGATTGCAGCGCCCAGAAGGTCCTTGATTGTGATAGCACCGATTCCACAGAAAATCACAAAAGTCAGAATGATAAGATCGAGCTGCCAGATCATATGTTAATCAGCTTTCTCCTTTTTTGTCCATGGCCGAAGCCCTGCCCTGATTCCGGCGTCCACGATGGCATGGGTGGCCGTGGGACCGGTAATAAACACAAATACGACAATGAGCATGATTTTTAAACCGGTCAACAGGGACTCTGTCGAAAAGTCCTGGATCGTATACAAGGCCGCGGCCAGCATCGTCATCAGCAGACCGGTCGTGTCAAGCTTACCGGCAGGATGAAGGCGTGAGTAGAAATCCGGAAACCTGATGATACCCACTGATCCGCCGGTAAAAAATATGAGTCCGAGGACCAGAAAGATAATCACAATGATATTCATTTATTTTCTTCCTATTTCTTCATGTAAGTTCTTTTTCTTTTGAAAGTATCTTGAAGAAGCCAGGACCGCGATAAAGTTTAACATGGCGTAAGCCAGAGCGATGTCCACAAACATGTTCACCCGGTGGTATAACAAACCGATGACCACCAAAAGGGCCGTTGTTTTGCTTCCAATGGCATTCACTCCGACCATTCGATCCAGGACCGTAGGGCCAAAGAGCGCTCTATAAAGAGACAAGCCCATGATCAGGCTCAGAAATATTCCAAAATATAGAAAAAGGTTGTCCATTATTCACCTATTCACTAAAAATTCTTCCCACCCTTTCCTCCATCTCACCTGGAAGAGGTCGCCCGGATGGCTTATCGATGGCATGGACCTGAAAGTCACCGTAGACGGAAACATAAACGGTGATTGTACCCGGGGTAAGCGTGATGGAATTGGCAAAGGTGAGCAAAGAAATGTTGCTTTTAAGCTTGCTCCTGAATCGGATAATTTCCGGGTCAATCAGATCCATCATTCTTGGGTGAAAGGTCAAATAGAGCACATGAATATTTGCGAGAAATACTTGATGAAGTAACCACGGGATATACCGAAGAAATCGGAGCCATGTCACCGTCATCCCCTTTGTTTCAGATGAAGTGAATAGAAGATCACTAGATAAAAATGCAACAATTAAACAGGAAATGACACCAAGGGAGATGTGGAGTCCATCGAACCTTCCGGATAAAAGAAGCCATATGCCGAACAGGATAAAAAACGTAAGAAGAAAGGGGGCGATGGAACGGGTTTGCCGGGGAGATTTAGGCGAATTGTGTTTTAAAGCGGATGAACCCATTTCAATAGCTTCCTCATACCAACCACAGATAAACCAACCCATAAATGAGAAAAAAAACAAGTGACATGCAAATGCCCACCCCGATCGGCAACCGGTAGATGTGCGGACTGTAGGCCTGATTGACCGAATCTTTAAGCGGCAATGTCTTGCCTTGAACTATATGCCAAAACATTTCCAGCGGAACATACGGATTTTGACTCAGTCTGCTCAAAAAGGCCACTTTTTGCGACGAGAGGGTCTGTATTTTCAGCCGGATCTGATTTAAGGGTTCATTGCAAAATCGGAGCAAAGCTCGGCCGAAATTTCGATAGAACCAATCGGTATCCAGACTGATAGCCGCTTCCCCGCCCAGTTTATCAATGTAGATCCAGAAAGCAGATAGGGTCAGTAAAAGGAGTTGCATCATAGCGACCACTTTCCCGGCTTCATACGGATGAAAGTGAACCTGGTAGGGTAGAAGATCGTAAAGTAGCTTGGGATAGATCCCGGTCAGGATACAGAGAAATGAGCCGATTCCCATGGCCAGAAGCATATTTAACGGTGGTTCCTTGGCGTCAGGGATTTTATCGGAGCCTTTTTGAGAGCCAAACCATATTCCCTGGGGGAGTTTCAAACTAATACTGAGAAAAGTTCCGATGGATGCCAGGTGCAGCATCAACTCAATGACCGGTCGGTTCAATTCGCCTGCCGCAGCCACCACCATGTTTTTACTGATGAATCCATTAAAAAGGGGTACCGCTGATATGGAAAAAGCACCGACCATGTAAAGGGTGAGGGTGACAGGCATTTTCTTATACAGTTCATGCCCATGCAGCTCCGTCGATTTTCTGCGACCTGTGACATGGATGACGGCTCCTGCTCCCATGAATAGAATTGCTTTATAAAGAATATGGGAGAATGCATGGGCACCGGCGCCGTTGATGGCCAGTTCACTCCCAAGTCCAACGCCGCAGACCATGAACCCGACCTGGCTGATGATATGATAGGAGAGAAGCCTTCTGATATCGTTTTCCATGACTGCATAGACCACACCGTAAAGTGCCATAATCGCACCCAGCCAGACCAGAAGCTCAACTCCCGGAAAAGAACGAGCCAGCACATAAACAGCACTTTTGGTTGTAAATGCGGTCATGAAAACACTCCCGGTGACCGTCCCTTCAGGGTAGGCATCGGAGAGCCACGCATGCAATGGGGGAACCGCAGCATTGACCAGAAAGCCGATCAGAATTAATTTTGTGGACAGTTCATGGATGTCAAAAAGGACAAACGCGATCGATCCTGTGGTAGTAGCGTGAATAACAATTCCTGCCAATAGAAAAGTCCCTCCGGCAAGGTGGACCAGAATATATCGAAAACCCGCACTCATTGCAGATTTGGTTCTTTGGTACCAGATGAGAAATACCGAAGAAGCGGCCATGATTTCCCAAAAGATAAACAGGGTGAGTAAATCGCCGGCAAACACCACACCGAGGGTGCTTCCAACGTAAAGGCAGGCGGCCACATGTTGGCCGTATTCTTTGATATGAATCGCATAAACCATACCGATAAAGGACATGATGACAAAAACATAGGCAAAAAGCATACTGAGTTTGTCCACCTTACCCAGAACGAGGTCAAAGCCGAGAAAGTTATACACCCAGTAATTACCGTATGGCATATGAATCAGGTTAACAAAAGCGATGACCGGTAACAAAAGGACAAAGGCCTGCTGAGCCCTTCTATTTTTGATTATTGGAAGGATGAACGCACCGATGAGGTAGATGAAAGCGGGCGGGATGATGTCAATCATAATAATGTTCATCCTTCATCAACCAATGGTGGCCGAGCCATTTTGAGAATATGATAATGATTATACAGCCGATAAAGCCAAAAATCGCATCAAAAACAGGAATTTTTTGCCACCAGAAGTGGGGATGTTTGTAAGGAAAGACAAAACCCAATAAACTGGTTATGGTGATGGCGATATATAAAATGAAGCGTAATTTTTTTAGCATTGGCGATCAATTCCTTCGGGGCTACAAGCCTGTCATACCTCAAGCGCAACTCGGATGAAAAATTATTATGAGGTATAAACAAAAAAAATATTTCTGGTCAAGCATTAAAGAAAAAAATAATCGAGGCTTCACGAACACGGCCAAATATTTAAGTTTATTTCTGTTTTAAGATTTGACAGTCTCGTATTGGGATAAAGCGTTTTGATAGGTGGTACGTTAAGAGTTTGGAGGTTACGACGAATTCTTGAAATTTAGTATCACCTACTCTAAACGCCCCAAAATGGCCATTTAGAGAGCAATATGATCTTTTTACGAGTTCATCAAGACTTGGATTTTCAGAAAAGGGCAGGGAATCAGGATCTTCGCCTTCGACATTTGACAAAGGCAGGTCCTCTGGAAGTTTGCGGTGAGAAACTTGAGTATTTATTTACACTGGTATAAAAAGCGCGACCGGTTACATCTCTGATTTGAAAAATTCTTCCGGCTCGGCCATTGCACCTGGCTGTTTGGCATACTCCGTGGGTGCAGTTCCCTCCTTGAAACATTCAAATATCGTTTTTTTTGATTCGGGAATCGGCAAAAGGCCGGTTTTAGCATCGATTTTGGAAAAGACAATGCCCTCGGGAACCTGAAAAACCCTTATGGGTCTGTCGGCAACCACTTTCTTCATAAAACCGAGCCATATGGGACTCGCCGCCCTGGATCCGGTTTCGTTCTTTCCGAGGGAACGCCCGTCATCAAAACCGACCCAAGTCCCGGTGATATAACGGGGGGTATAGCCGACAAACCAGGCGTCATAAAGATTATTTGTTGTGCCGGTTTTACCGGCCACAGGCCGGCCCAACGCCCGTACTCTCCAGCCGGTTCCATTTTTGACTGCGCCTTCAAGGAGGCTCGTCATGATGTACGCGGTACTTTTATCGATAGCTTTTTCTCGCACAGGAGTGATTTCCTCAAGAATATTCCCATTCCGATCGATGATTTTTGTTATAAAAATAGACTCAACGCGAAAACCTCCGTTGGCAAAAACCGAATAGGCATTAAGCAATTCAAGCAATGATACACCCGATGATCCCAAAGCAATGGAAAGATTTCTGCTCAGGTTGGAAGTGATGCCAAGTTTCTTGGCATAATCGATGATATAGTCAATCCCAATATCTTTTAAAATCTTAATTGTAACCACATTTCGCGACTTGGCCAGGGCCTGGCGAAGCAGGGTCGGACCGAAAAATTTTTCCTTGTAGTTTTTGGGTTTCCATCTGAAGTCACGCCCGGCATCATGAAATACGATCGGTGAATCGATGATCATGGTTGCAGGGGTATATCCCTTGTCGAGGGCAGCTGCATAAATGATCGGTTTAAAAGCGGAGCCAGGCTGCCGTCTTGACTGGATTGCCCGGTTAAACTGGCTTTCTCTGAAATCCCTCCCTCCAATCATTACCTTGACCCTGCCGGTTTCCGACTCGATGGCCAGCAGTGCCCCCTGAACCTTCGGTACCTGTTCCAGGGCGAGTGTCCATAGATCCGAATCTTTTTTCTTGCCTTTCAACTTTACGAGGATAACATCGCCGATCCTTAAAATATCACCCACATGTTTGATGAATGATTCATAGGAGGCGACCTCGGGGTTTGGCTCTCTCGCCCATTTCATATTCGTAATACCGATAATCCCCTTGGCATTTCCCATGCGGATTGTGATCTCATTTTTTCGGTCGTTTACATCAATCACCACGCCTTTTACGGTCTTTCCCTTTTCCAGTGGGGTCTTATCGAACTCGATTTGGAGTTTTTTTGAAAATGTTTCGATTGCTTCCGGTGAAAAATGGTTTAGAGGGCCTCGGTATCCCTGTCGTTTATCCAGTTCTTTTAACCCCTTTTTTATTTCCGTGCGTGCAATTTGCTGCATCTCGATATTTGCCGCAGTATAAATCTTGAGCCCTTCATTGTACAGCATGGCCGGACCATATTTTTTTTCAACGTAGCGCCTGACCTGTTCTGTATAAAAAGGGACCTCTTCAATATACCAGTTCCGTCTGGGTTTTATATCGAGCTTGACATTTATGGCCTCGGTCGCTTGGATGTTGTCGATATATCCCTCAGCAACCATCCGATTTAATACGTAAATCTGGCGCTCCTTTGCTTTTTCCGGAAATTTAAAAGGAGAATATTTACTGGGTGCCTGGGGCAGGCCGGCCAAGATGGCGCATTCGGTCAAGTTTAGCTCCCTGACGGATTTTCTAAAATAATTCTCGGCAGCCGCTTCCACACCGTAGGCGCCATGCCCTAAATATATTTGGTTTAAGTATAATAAAAGAATTTCATCTTTACTAAATGTTCGATCAATCCGATGCGCGAGGATGGCTTCTTTTATCTTTCGTGTATAGCTTTTTTCCGGGGTTAATAAGAACGACTTGGTAACCTGCTGGGTTATGGTGCTCCCTCCCTGAACGATTGCGCCGGCTTCAATATTCTTGAAAAAAGCCCTTATAATAGAAAGAAAATCGATTCCTTCGTGTTTATAAAATCTTGCATCCTCGGCAGCGACAAAGGCATCGATCAGCGTTTTGGGAATCTCGGACATCGGAATAACAATTCTTCTTTCGTTGTAAAATTCAGCGATTTTTCTGTTATCATCTGAATAGACAGTTGTAATGATGGGCGGATGGTAATCTTTAAGGGATGAAATTTTAGGGAGATCTTTGCTGAGATAAAGATAGATACCGGCGCTGCCCAACACGCCAAGGACAGACAAAACAACCGCAGACCAGATGAACCAGCGGATCGTGGTGGTAATGTATTTCCGTTTTTGGGTCAGGGCCCTTTTTTTTAAGATCTGCGAAGCGCTCTTTTTTTTCGATCTCATATAATCACGGATAGCTTTTTAAAAAGGTTAGATTTGAATCGCCTGGCCCCGTGAACTTTACACTTCAGGGCCCTATGACCTTCAGGTCTCGCGGTTCGAATGAGGTCTAAAGACATTTTATCAAACATCGTGCCGCTTATCAAGGATCTATGTAAATCTTAAAAAAAAATTGACTTTGTTTCGAGTTATGTTTACTCAACGGATTCGAATCGACTGTTTGCAATTTAAAAGGTAAAAACTTCTCAAAAGGATTAAAATAAAGTGGAGAATCTAAGTCGGATGATAAAACTTGATTTTGATAAGATGAACGGTCTATTACCTGCGATTGTTCAAGATTATAAAACCGATGAAATCCTGATGCTGGGTTTTATGAACGAAGAGGCATGGAAATCGACCCTTTCGACAGGCCGGGCGACATTTTTCAGCCGCGGTCGACAGACACTTTGGGTAAAGGGGGAGACTTCCGGCAATATACAGATCGTAAAAGAGATTCGTGTTGATTGCGATAATGATACGGTTCTTCTGATAGTCGAGCAGATCGGTGGGGCAACATGTCATACCGGCTATAGAAGCTGTTTTTTCAAAAGAGTGAAAGAGGGGGCTGTCGAGGTCATCGGAACGCCGGCAATTGACCCAAGGGAGGTGTATCCTATATGAAAAATAAAATAAAACTGGGCATTCCAAAGGGGAGTCTGCAAAATGCAACCATTGCACTCTTCAAACGTTCCGGATGGATGATTCGTGCCGAAGGGAGAAGCTATTACCCCGAGATCAACGACGAAGAAATCGAGTGCGCCATCTGTAGGGCCCAGGAGATGTCACGTTATGTTGAAGGCGGTACCCTGGATGCCGGGCTTACCGGCAAAGACTGGATTGTTGAAAACAACTCGGACGTACAAGTTGTTGCCGACCTTGTTTATTCCAAGGTAAGCTCTCGCCCCGCGCGATGGGTTCTTGCCGTCCCTTTTGAATCCCCCATTAACAAACCGGAAGAACTCCAGGGAAAAAAAGTGGCCACGGAGTTGGTTCAATATACAAAGAAATATTTTTCAGATCGGAACATTGAAGCAACGGTTGAATTCTCATGGGGAGCTACCGAGGCGAAAGTAAGTTCCGGGCTTGCAGATGCGGTTGTGGAGATTACTGAAACCGAAAGGACCATAAATGCCCATGGACTTCGTATTATAGAAGAGTTAATGCAGACCAACACCCAGTTTATTGCCAACCACGATACCTGGAAGGATCAGGGCAAAAGAAAAAAAATTGAACAGATCTCACTCTTATTAAAAGGCGCCCTCTTAGGTGAACAACTCGTGGGTCTTAAAATGAATGTTCCCAACACACACCTTGAAAAGGTAATATTGCTGCTCCCAAGTCTCAATGCCCCCACCGTTGCACCGCTGTATCAGTCCGACTGGTTTTCGGTGGAGACAGTGGTCAACTCCCATAAAGTGCGAGAGCTCATACCCCTGCTTTTGAAACACGGTGCAGAAGGGATCATAGAATACCCATTGAATAAGGTGGTTTAGTGTCTTTAACCCGAAACACGGGATAGAAAGGGGATTGGGAAGATTTCAGCTCGGATCCGAGAAATTACTTCGTTCATCGTCATGGATGTTCTAGAAAGGGCTCAGGAATTGGAACGTGATGGGATTGATATTATTCATTTGGAGGTGGGTGAGCCGGATTTTGATACCCCTTTGTGTATCAAGGAGGCTCTCTACAAGGCCTTGGAGGATGGCCATACGCACTACACCCACAGCCTTGGCATGCCGGCCTTGAGGGAAGTGATTTGCAGGCACTATTTTTCTAAATACCGTGTTTCGCTAAGTCCTGACCAGATTGTTATTACTTCAGGAACTTCCCCTGCCATGTTCCTTCTTTTTTCTGTGCTTCTTGAGAAAGGGGACCAGGTCATCATCTCAGATCCGCATTATGCCTGCTACCCCAATTTTATCATTTTCTCGGAAGGGGAACCGGTTATTGTACCGGTCTACGAAGAGGACGGGTTTCAATACAGACCCGAAGCCATTCAGGAGAAGATTACAAATAGAACCCGGGGAATTTTGATCAATTCTCCATCCAATCCTACCGGGAATCTACTTTCAGCGGACCGTATGGGGGCGATTGCCGAATTTTCGCCCTATATCATTTCAGATGAAATCTATCATGGCTTGGTGTACGAGGGGGAGGCGCATTCTATTCTTGAATTCACCGATAATGCGTTTGTTTTCAACGGGTTTTCCAAACTCTATGCCATGACAGGGTTAAGACTCGGATACCTGGTGGCGCCAAAATCGTTCATCCGCCCCCTGCAAAAACTTCATCAAAATTTTTTTATTTCAGCCAATTCGGTTGTTCAGATGGCAGGTATGGCCGCGCTGGAAAATGCTGGTGAAGATACCGCCCGTATGATACAGATTTACGATGAGCGTCGACGTTACATGATCCACCGTCTAAAGAAAATAGGATTTGGAATTACCGTTGAACCGACAGGCGCCTTCTATGTATTTGCAAATGCAAAACACATTTCAACCGATTCGTATACCTTGGCCTTTGACATGCTTGAAAAAGCACATGTGGGTGTAGGGCCGGGAATCGATTTTGGGAAAAACGGCGAGGGTTATCTCAGATTTTCCTATGCAAACTCTATGGAGAATATTGAGGCCGGGTTGGACCGGATAGAGAAATATTTGCAAGGGGAGTCGTTGCTTGGGAAATAGATGTTATATGTGACAAACCAGGGATTGTTCCGAAGCTGATTTGGTATGATTATCACCTCCGCCCATTTTGTTACCAGTGCTGTACAATCGCCACAATACCCATCCGGAAATCTACCGGAAATTGCCTTTTCCGGCCGGTCAAATGTGGGGAAATCTTCTCTAATCAATACACTCCTCAATCGCAAGCATCTGGTAAAGACCAGCTCCACCCCCGGGCGAACCCGCCTGATTAACTTCTTTGAAATCAATGCGTCCTTTTTATTTGTTGATCTTCCAGGGTATGGGTATGCAAAGGTTCCAATCTCCGAGAAAAAAAAATGGCGGCCGATGATCGAAACATATCTGTCAACAAGAAAGACATTAAAAGGGGTTATCCTGGTCCTTGATATCCGCCGTGTTCCCGGACAAAAAGAGCATCAGTTTATCGATTGGCTTTGCCACTTCAATATCCCAAAGATGTTGGTAATTACGAAATCTGACAAACTCTCAAAGCCTAACCGGATAAAAAATCGAAAATCTATTGCTGAATCTCTCTCGGTTGACGAAAATGAATTGACGCTTTTTTCGGCCAAGTCCCGGTTGGGAAAGGATGATGTTTGGGAGGGAATAACAAATTTGATCGCAAGCGGGTGAATGGAAAAAAAGAGGAAGATGAAGCCGATGGACTTTAAATCTGGTTTTATCGGTATTGTCGGTGCGCCCAACGTGGGGAAATCGACCCTTTTGAACCGGCTGCTCGGTGGTAAAATTTCAATCACCTCAAAAAAACCGCAGACCACGCGCAACCGCATACTTGGAATCGTCCAACGGCCGGCATCCCAGATCATCTTCATCGATACCCCAGGCATTTTTAGTACTTCAAACAGGTTCAATATCAGAATGGTCGAAACCGCCCTTTCGGTTTTGGGTGATGTTGATATAGCGCTTTTGATGATCGACGCCTCAAAACCGGACCCATGTTCAGAACAGCTGGTGGTTAAAAAGCTGAGAAACCAAAAAAAACCGGTGATTCTTGCATTTAATAAAATAGATATTATCGAAAGATCGACACTTCTATCCAAAATAGATGCATGGACAAAACAGTTTTCCTTTGCAGCAATCATCCCGATTTCAGCCAAACATGGAACTCAGATGGAGGCACTGCTTCGTGCCATGGAGGTGGCCCTCCCAAAAGGTCCGCAATACTTTCCCAGAGATCTCATTACCGATATGCCAGAAAAGTTTATTGCTGCAGAAATGGTGCGTGAGAAAGTATTCCGTTTCACCGGGCAGGAAATTCCATATGCGACCGCAGTTACCGTTGAATCTTTTGCAGAGGATAAAAAGCGATCACTAGTAAAAATCTATGCCAGCATCCATGTAGAGCGGGATTCACAGAAAGGGATTGTCATTGGAAAAAACGGGGTCAAGCTTAAAAAGATCGGCGAGGCCGCCCGAATAGAAATTGAACGAATGATGGGGTGTAGGGTGTTTTTAAAACTGTTTGTCAGAGTCCAGAAAAACTGGAGCAAGGATATGAAGACCTTGAGGGGATTAGGTTACTGATGATTCTTTATCTTTACCCGGACAAAAGCGGGCAGATTCATCTGTTTCGTGAATTGAATATAACTCATCCCCATACCGAAATATATTCCAATGTCGACGCCCTGCGGCGTCATTCCCATGATCTAGAGAAGGTGTCGGGAAGTTAAAATCGCATGGAAACATTTTCAATCGATTTTGATGAAGGTCATATAAAAAGGGAACGCCAGAAAGCTAGGGAGCTGAGGGAATCTCAATGGTGGAAACGCCGTTTGGCAAAGGGCCTATGCCATTATTGCCAAAGGGCCTATTCTCCCGCAGAACTTACCATGGACCATATCGTCCCGATATCCAGGGGAGGGAGGAGTACAAAAGGGAATGTGGTTCCTTCCTGTAAGGCGTGCAACAATAAAAAAAAATATCTTCTCCCCATGGAATGGGATGCCTATTTAAAATCCGGCGATAAAGATTGACAACCTCGTAAAAAGTCATTTGAGAACGACTTTGAGCATTTTGGGATAAAGTGTTTTGATAGGTGGTGCGTTAAGAATTTCAAGCTGTTTGAGGAGTTTACGACGACTTCTTGAAATTTAGTATCACCTATCTGAACGCCCCTAAACGGTCATTTAGAGAGCAAAATGGTTTTTTTACGAGTTCATTAAGATTAGGCCGGACAATCCATTCGATTGCGCTATTCCCCTTCTCTGTTACAACGCTTCATCCGGTTTGACATCATTTGGTAAGTGTTTATTTTAACGAAGAAAAGAGATTTTCTTTCTTAAATCTTAGGTAGATAAAAACAAAACAACAGGAGCCATGATGCGTTTGGATAAATTCACTTTAAAATCACAGGAATTGATTCAAAATGCCCAGGGTTTGGCATCACAACAAACCCATCAACAGATTGAACCGGAACATTTGCTCAGCGTCATGCTGATGGAACCCGAGGGAGTGGCAAGAGCCATCCTCCTTAAACTGGGCATCTCTCCTGATAGTGTTTTCAAGGAGGTCTCCATTTTTATTGAAAAACAGCCGAAAGTGAGCGGTGCGAGGGATGTTTATATTTCCCCGAGGACAAAAAATGTCCTTGATGCGGCATTTTCGGAAGCCTCTAACATGAAGGATGAGTATGTGAGCATCGAACATGTTCTTCTGGCTGTTTCCGGTGAAACCGCTGGAGAAGCATCAAGAATTCTGAACCGATATGGAATAACCAGAGAATCAATTTTAAAGGTCCTTATCGATATTCGTGGTGCTCAACGGATAACCGATCCTAATCCGGAAGAAAAATATCAGGCCCTGGATAAGTTCAGCCGGGATCTGACCGATCTGGCCCGTTTGGGTAAACTCGATCCGATAATCGGTCGCGATGATGAAATCAGGCGTATTGTTCAGGTGCTTTCCAGACGGACAAAAAACAATCCTGTGCTCATCGGCGAGCCGGGTGTCGGGAAAACAGCCATCGTTGACGGTCTCGCCCAACGCATTGTCGCAGGAGATGTTTCAGAAACATTAAAAAACCGACGGGTTGTGGCGCTGGATATGGGAGCCCTCATTGCAGGGGCCAAATACAGGGGCGAATTTGAAGATCGGTTAAAAGCGGTTCTAAAGGAAATTGAAAAAGCAAAGGGTGAGATCATCCTTTTCATAGATGAGCTGCATACGCTGGTCGGTGCCGGAGCCGCTGAAGGGGCCATGGATGCGTCCAATATGCTGAAACCCGCCCTCGCTCGCGGGACCCTTCGGTGCGTTGGTGCCACTACACTCGATGAATATCGAAAATATATTGAAAAAGACGCAGCTTTTGAACGGCGATTTCAGCCGATAATGACACTAGAACCGAGTGTAGAGGATACCATTTCCATTCTTCGTGGGCTCAAAGAAAAATACGAGGTTCATCATGGGGTCAGGATCAAGGATTCAGCGATAGTTGCTGCGGCAACCCTTTCAAATCGTTATATCTCTGATCGCTTTCTTCCGGATAAAGCAATCGATCTTATCGACGAGTGTGCCTCAAAGCTGAGAATTGAAATTGACAGCATGCCGACGGAGATAGATGAAATCCAGCGTAGAATTACACAATCGGAGATCGAAAGAGAAGCCCTCAAAAAAGAGTCTGATCCTGCATCTCAGGAACGGTTGCAAAAATTGGAAGCGGAGCTGGGGGCGATGAAGGAAGAGATAACTTCGATGAAGGTCCATTGGCAAAGTGAAAAAGATGTTATCCAGACGATAAGATCAATCAAAGAAGCATATGAACAACTCAACATTGAAGAGCAGCAAGCGGAAAGGGAAGGCGATTTGTCCAGGGTAGCCGAAATCAGGTACGGAAAGGTGGTGGAGTTGCAAAATCGTCTGGAAGAGGCCAACGAAAACCTCTCTCAACTCCAAAAAGACCGAAAAATGCTCAAAGAGGAAGTCGACGACGAGGATATTGCCGAAGTCGTATCTAGGTGGACTGGGATTCCGGTTAAAAAAATGCTCGAAGGTGAGCGGGAAAGACTGGTCCGCATGGAAGACCATCTGTCCCTTCGGGTTGTCGGACAAATCGAGGCGATATCCGCCATTTCGAATGCGGTTCGTCGAGCAAGATCAGGATTGCAGGATCCGGACCGGCCGATCGGCTCATTCATTTTCATGGGGCCGACCGGGGTGGGCAAAACCGAACTCGCCAAAGCGTTGGCTGAATTCATTTTTGATACCGAACAGGCCATCGTTCGGGTCGATATGTCAGAATATATGGAGAGACATGCGGTTTCAAGACTGATCGGGGCTCCACCCGGGTATGTTGGCTACGAGGAAGGCGGGTATCTGACAGAAGCGGTCCGAAGGCGGCCGTATTCAGTGATCCTGTTCGATGAAATCGAAAAAGCACATCCAGAAGTTTTCAATGTATTGCTGCAGATTTTAGACGACGGCCGTATGACCGATGGACAGGGAAGAACCGTCGATTTTAAAAATACGATCATCATCATGACCTCCAATGTGGGGACTCGCTGGATCCAGGAGATGGAAGCAACAAATCGTCTGGGGATGGAAGAAAAGATAACGGAATCTTTAAGGGCACATTTTAAACCCGAATTTTTAAACCGGATAGATGAAACCATCATATTCCAGAATCTAACACCCGAACAAATCAGTAAAATCGTTGACATACAAATGAAAATGCTCAGTAAACGGCTTTCTGATCAGCATATTGAGCTCGACCTGTCGGATCGTGCAATTTCATTGCTTGCAAAATTGGGGTATGATCCCATCTACGGTGCGCGACCTCTAAAGCGAGCCATTCAAAAGTATATCGAAAATCCGCTGGCAACTGAAATGTTAAAGGGAACCTTTACGGAAGGAACCCGCATCAGAGCAGATGTGGAAGGGAATCAAATTGTCTTTAAGGCGATATAAAGGTGAAAATTGCCACAATTGACCCACCTCCTTTGTCGGTGCGTTAGGCGATAGTTGATTTTCCTTGACAGAAAAAAAAGGGAGTGATATCGCCTCCTTGTTCAGAGCAATAAAGGCACGTAGCTCAGGGGGAGAGCGCTACCCTGACACGGTAGAAGTCACGAGTTCAAATCTCGTCGTGCCTACCATGTATATCAAGGGTTTACGGTGATCAGTTGCTGTAAACCTTTTTTATTGGTGGTTTGTGGGTAGCTATCTCTATAGAACATTGAAAAATAAGAGTTTCTATGACGTGGCGATCGAAGTTTTTTCAGCATTGGTCTCCATTTGTCTCAAAAACCGCCTTTTCGAGCCTACAAGCTGCCTCCTGATTGACTGGTTTCATCAGGTTGATCATAAGCATTTAAAGTCACCGTTGGGCTTGAATGACCCAGTTGGGATTGGATGTGTTTAATGTTTTCACCTTGAGCAATTAAAAGACTCGCATATGTGTGTCTTAAATCGTGAAATCTGATTTCCGGTAATTTTGCCGATTCCAATACGGGATAAAAATAGCGCCTGATAAGATTGTTGTGGTCTATTGGGCGACCTTTGCCATTTGGAAATACGAGGTGAAGCTTACAGGGCGGCCACACCTTTTTCCAATTGATAAGAACTCGCTTTTTGAGATCGGGTAGATTGAAATTTTATAATTGTGTATGGAAAGCATGCAAACCGCGACAATGCAATGGCAATGTGCATTCTGTCGAATTTGTATTTAAATGATCAAATTATCCATCGCTTCGTGAACGCACCGCGAAACCCCGGTCGCCGTAGAAGTAGCCGCGGTAGCCCCAGAGATCGCGGCCGCGGCTGACGTAGAAGCCGAAGTACCAGGCGCCCGACGAACCCTTTCCCTCTCCTGACCAGACGTACCAGCCGGTGGTTTTCAAAAGTCGCGTCATATTCCTGCTTCCGGCCCCCTTTTGATAAAGTGATCGCAACTCGTTTCTGGCGGGCATCCGCCAGCCGCCGCCAGCAACAGATAGACTGCTAACCCAGGACTTAGCCTCATCCCAGGTCGTATTCCTGTCCGGGCCGGCCACCCATTCAAGGCTGGTTTGCGTATCGTACACGACGTCATTGGCATACCCGCAGTATTGGCCGTCGCGTTCCACACAGTCCTGCTTTTTAATATCATCCTTGAGCGGTTTTTCCCGTTTCTCTTTTCTTATCATTTCCAAAATTACTTCTTCACTTACTCCTGCCTTTTTTAGTTTTATGATTTCTTCAATAGTCAATGCCGCTGCGGTGTTGATTAGCCAGATTGACGAAAATGATAACAGAAATAAGATGGAACAAAGCAGAATAAATCTTGCTTTAAAACGATCAGTAAAGGACATGGTATCCTCCCCCTTATCTTAAATTAGAATTTTTATTCAATCACTGTTAGTTTTGTTTCCCAACCCACAAATACTAGCTTTGAAACATCTATTTCAATATTTTTTTTGCCCATAATCGACATGCACAGTAATATCACGCATGCCGACATAATTGTTTGCGGTGTCAATTGAGACTCTGGTACCAACGGAGAGGCTCCAATAATTTCCAGCAGTTTTTCAGATGTGGTGTTTTTCGAGTTGATATTCATATCGCCTGATAAACCATAGAAATATTCAAATGTAATAGGCCAGATGTGATTTTACATCCCCTAAAACAACAAAACCCCATCTCTCTATTCAAGAAACGGGGTTTTACATTCAATCCATGGCATCCTCTTCTTTAAACTGTAAGAATATCGACCATGTTTTTATGAGCTTGGTAATTTGTATATCAGGATCGACAGATAGCTTATCAAAAGAATTATAAATTGCAACATTAAATTTTAGCTAATATTCCAATAATTAGAGGAGACTATACGCTAAAATTCAAGAACGTAGAAAGTCCTTAAAATCAGTCATCCTTTCAGGATAACGGACTCCAATCAGGCAAGGCCAGCTTTTATTTTCATTTCCTCAATATCCTTTGCTGTCAAATAGCTGACAGAAGATGACTTGAGCCTGGTTGAATCGAATCTGTTCAGGATTTCGTTCTGCAATGCCGGGGGACCCGAGCTTACCGTCGAGTTCGGATTGGAGGCTGACGTGGTCAGTGCCGTCGCTGGTGATTGTGAAACTGCTCCTTGGCAATTGCTTGCCGACCAACCTTACCCAGAGTTGAGGGTGGGGCGCGCGCGTAAGGCATGTAGCAAGCCGACAGCCCGGATTGCGGACGGGGGATAGTGGGAAAGGCAATCTGCCGTTATTCTGCCGTCTGACCGCAGCAATAAGGGGGGGGCAGGTCAGTCAGACTCAAGGTCTGACATTAATTTATTGCTACTAAATATCCAATCTGCAGCGGGACCAATCCATATATCTTTTGCGATGAGAAATCGGATTCGATTCTGTAAATAGAGGACCGCTTCAGGTCGCGTGGAATAGGGGAATCAAAATAATTTGTATACATTTATACCCAAATCGATGAGATTTAGTCAAACACGGTAGAAGTCACGAGTTCAAATCTCGTCGTGCCTACCATGGATGTGAAGGGTTTGCATCGGTTAAACTTTGTAAACCCTTTTTATTTTCTGGCTACTGGCCACGTTGGCCAAGCTCCTACCAGTATAGAAAAGGGCACCCCGTCATCATTCGATGGAACGCCCTTTTCCCCTCAGAACAATTGATTAAACTACAGTAACATTTACCGCTGAAGAACCTTTTTCCCCTTGCTCTATGTCAAAGGCAACTCGGTCGCCTTCATTAAGAGATTTAAAACCGGCCGCATTGATTCCTGAATGATGGACGAATACATCATCGCCATCTTCTCGTTCAATAAAACCATAGCCTTTTCGATCGTCGAACCATTTCACGACTCCATTTGTCATTTGGGCATCCTCCTTTTAAAAAAAATTCATGGTTCCATACTTCAGGTTACCACTCTTGACAAATGAGTTCTCCCTTTAGAACGAAACCGACCTGTCCACTAAACAGGCTTTCTTGATTACCTCCGATAATAAACTATTTTTTGGAGAAATCAAGTCATTAAAAAATTAAATGAAAATTCTGAATTCAAGGCATCCTGTAAACCATTGAATTAATGTTCATACCGGCTCCAACAGAGGCAAAGACCACGACATCCTCTGAACGCAATTTATGATTTTTCAGCTTTCCTCTTTGAATTAGGTCCAACAGCGTCGGTAGGGTCGCAACCGAACTGTTGCCCAGCCATGAAATTGTCATTGGCATGATGTGTTCAGGGATTTTTTTTATGTTGTACAACTTAAACAATCTTTCTAAAATTGCATTATCCATCTTTTCATTGGCCTGGTGGATCAGTACCTTCTTTACATCGGTTAAAGAAAACCCCGCTGTATCAAGGCTTTGTTTTACCGTTTTCGGAACCATCCTGACAGAATACTTATATATCTCGTGACCATGCATTTTGATAAACAGTTCATTGCCCCCATGATTTGAGTTATATGATTTACCAATCCATAACAAATAAGCGGATTCAAAAGTATCAGATCTTGTAGTATGTGACAGAATGCCGGCATCCTCTTCTGTTGCTTCCAACACGGCCGCTCCGGCTCCGTCCGAATATATCATGCTGTCCACATCGTGGGGATCTGTGACCCGGGAAAGTGTTTCGGCCCCAATTACAAGAACCCGCTTTGCTCCACCCGATCTGATATGAAGGTTCGCCAGACCCATCCCATGAAGCCATCCCGGACAGCCAAAGGGGATATCATAAGCAACGGTATAGGGATTTTTTATTCTCAATTTGTGTTTCACACGGGCGGCGATGGTTGGAATCATATCAGATCTTATGTTATCGGGTTCCACATCACCTAAATTCTGGGCGACAATTATATAATCAAGGCTTTCCCGATCTATACCTTCCAATGCCGATTTTGCTGATTCATATGCTATATCAGATGTGTTCAAACTATCGATTACATATCTCCGTTCGTTGATACATGTGATTTCCTTGAACTTTTTAATGATATCACTATTTGACCTTTCAAGTTTTTTTCCGTTCTCATCGTAAAAATCATTATTCAAAAAATGTCGGTTGGGTACCTTTAAGGTCGGTATATAGCTGCCGGTACCGGTTATAATAGAATTTGTCATGTTTAAATCACCTTAATCTTCATCTTCCTAAACGTATGGCTATCATTGGTTTTAATATCCGGTTTTTCAGGACATGGGGAGTATTTTCCCTTTCGGGTCAAATTCCATGGGAATCGGATTTTGATCAATTATGATTTCAGGTTTTGCTTCAAGCTCCGGCAACAGGGCTTTGGTTATCCAAAGGTTTTCCAACTTTAAAGTATTCTTAATTCTGGCCATGCGAACCCGGCTTGGATCGCGGACCCTGGATAGGGCCATTAAAACAGTTGTTTCATCATTTTCCAGGGCGATCGGCATACGGGCGCTGGCCCATATTCCGGTTGTCAATGCATTGGTACATGTGGTGTTGAGATCGATTTTATTAACGACACGACGTGTGGTTAAATCAGCCATTCCGATTCCCAATGCATTGCCCTGGGATTTTTCGGTTATATCGAGCACAACCAGGGTACGGTAATCAGGGATTCGCTCTCCACCGTCCCTTCGCCAGGATCCGATAACATTGGTATCCATGCCGGTGCCACTGATATTTTTGCCCATTTCATCCACAATCAAAATATCCAGATCGTCCAATGGAATCCGCGGCAGCAATTGGCATGCATGGGTCAGCAATCTTCGGTCAGTCTCCACAAACTCTGCAGGCAGCGCCAAGCACGCGGTTTGAATTTGTTCTAGGGAATTTTCGACCAGGGCCAGACCGCCCAACACTGGAGCCTGTTGAAGTATCATCTCGGCAGCCGGTACGATGCTTGCCCCAAGACCGAATTTATGAATATTTTTGGCGCCCTCATGTTTACCGGATCCAACCGCCAGCATTTTGCACAGGCCCGATTCAACATCGGAATGAAAGGCGGTATGGGGCTTGACCCGGTTGACGACAACAAGGTGATCAACCGCCATGGCATCCTTTGAAAAGTGCGCGCTGGCACCGGAAGTTAGATTGCCGAGTGAAACCACATCCATACTGGAAATGATCGGCGACTTTACCGAGGTTTCGGTTACCCCAAGGCCTTTCAATATTTTGATCTGTCCCGCTGCGGTCGCCCCGCCGTGGGCCCCCATGGCAGGGATAATACAGGGTTTCAACCCCAAATTCTTAAGACAGGCCACCACCGTAGCGATAACATCGGTCAACCTGTCGATCCCGCGTGACCCCACAGTGATCCCTGCCAGTTGTCCGGGTTTTACTCGGCGCTTTAGGTTTATCCGTTGAAATTCTTCTCGGATGGCGGTTTCTATGTCCGTAATGGATGTCTTGTCAAACTTCTGGTGGACACGATACATTGACGGACAGGGATTTTTCGTGAATTTCGATCCCATCATTTAATATTTTTCCTCTCGGTGCAAGATAAAAATCAAAGAACGAGTCTGTAATATATCTTCATACGCTAAAATTCTAAAATCATTGTCCTGCTTCAAAGTCAACCCTTTGGGTTTTCATCACCAAACTCTTCTTGCACCATAGGGGCCTTGTTTGATATAATTATATTTACATTGAGTTTGAGTGTCGCTACCTATCAGGGGCAGAAAAAATGGCGCACAATTTAGATCTCATAGAAAGAAGAGACCCAAATGAAAACCGATTTTTTAATGTAGGATAAGTTCAGATGGATAGTCAGACACCCAGAAACCTGGGACCTGAGCGGTCCATGACCGCCCCTCGATACATGGAAATTCCCACATTTATGCGATCGTCGCTCATCACCGATCTGGATGCATTTGACATCGCCATGGTCGGCATACCCTATGACGGAGCGGTGACAAATCGACCAGGTGCACGGCATGGCCCGCGCGAGATCCGCAATGCATCCACCATGATGCGATCTATTCACCCCGTGACCCGGATCAACCCTTACCGGCTTTGTCGAGTAGGCGATGCAGGCGATGTCCCTTTCACCAGGGCTTATGAGGTGGAAGAGACGCTTAACGACATTACCCGTTTTTTCACACAACTTTACGAAGCCGATGTCGTGCCGTTGGCCGCTGGAGGCGATCACTCCGTTACCTTGGCGATTTTAAGGGCGATGATTGTTGATGGCCCTATCGGTATGGTTCATATCGACGCGCATACCGATACCTGGGATGAATTCATGGGGTGCAAATTCATGCATGGCACACCATTTCGCCGGGCGGTGGAGAAGAATCTGATCGACCCGGGGCGCACCGTGCAGATCGGCATTCGTGGCGCGCAGAACAAAACAGAAGGGTGGGATTACTCCCTCGACAGCGGTATGCGCGTCATTTTCATGGACGAGTTTACGAAAATCGGTGTGGCTGCGGTGATCGACGAAATCCATCGGGTCATAGGTGATGGTCGGGCATATATTTCTTTTGATATAGACGTTCTGGACCCCGCTTTTGCCCCCGGCACCGGCACGCCGGAGGTCGGCGGTCTCACCACCATTGAGGCCCTAACCCTGCTGCGGGGCTTGAATCCATTGAACTTGATCGGGGCCGATGTAGTGGAGGTTTCACCTCCCTATGATCCAAGCGGGAACACCGCTCTGGTTGGTGCCACGATCATGTATGAACTTCTCTGCCTTCTGGCAGAAGCAGTTTCCCGTGGTTGACCCTGCCGATTTTTCAAGATACCCTAACTCGAATAAACCGGAAACAAAAAAATCTCTCGCGCACAATGAACGCCAAGAATTTTTTCTCTTTTTCCTTTACGGCTTTGCGCGAGAAAAATAAAATTTAGAAATATTTTGCCACAAAAGACACAAATTCCAGAACCAAGAAACAATTGCTACCAATAAAAAATGGCCAATGCCTCGACAGCCGATCCTTAAAGATGGCCCAAATCAGTAGGAGGCGTGAAACTTGAGTTATAGCTTACAGATGGTATGAAACTTCACCTAGTCAGCCTCGGCTGTTCAAAAAATCTCGTTGACAGTGAAATAATGCTGGGCCGTCTCAAGAGGGTTGGATGGCAAACAACCCCGGATCCCGCAAAAGCGGATATGATCATTGTAAACACTTGCAGCTTTATAAAGACCGCCGTCAATGAATCGATCGATATGATTCTCGAACTGGTAAACTTTAAAAAGACCGGTGCCTGCCGACGGCTGGTCGTTACCGGATGCCTTCCTGAACGTTTCCGAGAGGATATCGTCCAAAGTCTCCCGGAGGTCGATCTCTTCCTCGGTACCGGAGGCTATGATAAAATTGAGTCGATTCTAAAACCTTCCCGGGATATTTCGGGCTGCATCTTACCGGACCCTGATTTAATCTTCCCCCAGGGTAAAGATGACCCAAGGGTGCGCAGCACGCCCCATATAGCCTATCTTAAAATAGCGGAAGGCTGCAACAGACGTTGCACCTATTGTATTATTCCAAAACTGAGGGGAAAACAAAAAAGCCGATCCTTGGAAGATATTGTTCCAGAAGCACGCTCATTGATTTCATCGGGCGTAAAGGAACTGATACTGGTGGCCCAGGAAACGACCGCATACGGATCAGACCTTTCCCCGACGGTCGATTTCGCAGAGCTGCTCAAACAGATTTCTGATCACTCCGATAAAATATGGATGAGAGCCCTTTACGGTCATCCTGAAAGTTTGAGCGAATCTGCCATCGAAACCATTGCAGAACGCCGGAATATATGCTCTTATTTTGACATACCAATCCAGCATGTGAGCAACCGGGTATTGAAACAGATGGGCAGAAACTACTCGTGTAATACCCTGTATCGATTGTTTGACAAAATCCGATCCTCCGATCCCGAGGCGGCGTTGCGGACAACCCTTTTGGTCGGTTTTCCAGGCGAAACAGACAAAGACTTTGAAGCGCTTTTAACCTTTGTCCAGACGATCTGTTTTCAGCACCTCGGTGTTTTTATCTACTCCGATATGGACGATCTTCCCTCCTACGGCCTCTCCGCCCCTGTCCCGGAAACGGTTGCAAAAGAACGGTATGAGCAGGTAATGGCCGTTCAGGCCGGAATATCTTTAAAAAACAACCAAAAACAGATCGGCAGGACATACCAAACCCTGGTGGAGGGCAGGCAAGATGATAATACCTTTTCAGGACGAACACAATTTCAGGCACCGGAAATAGACGGGGTGACATACATTCATTCCAGCCGGTTGCTGGTCGGCTCTTTTACAACTGTAAGGATTATTGGCGCACTTGAATATGATCTCATTGGAGAAACGGTATGAGTGATCTGAAACAAAAGATTCTTACAATGGTAAAGGATGACCTGGCAGAAATCGAAACGGCACTTACCCAAAATCTGAACCCGTATCTCGATCTGGTTTCCCAGACCGCAAAACACATACTCTTCAGCGGCGGAAAACGGTTGAGACCCCTGCTGATGGTCATTTCTGCAAAAATTTGCGGTTATCATGAACCTGCTGCTAAAACGTTTTCAATTATTTTCGAATATCTCCATGCCGCCACTCTCTTGCATGACGATCTGGTGGATGAGGCGACCCTGCGGAGGGGCAAACCTGTGGCTCATTCTATATGGGGAAATTCGACTGCTGTTCTGGTTGGAGACTTTCTCCTCGCACGGTCCCTTATCATTGCCGCTGAGACAGAAAATCCGAAGGTCATTAAGATCATAGCGAAAATTACAGAAAACATGTCTCAGGGTGAGATACATCAGTTATTAAATAAAGGAGATTTTAACCTGTCTGAATCCGAGTACATGGAAATTATCCGGCGAAAGACCGCTGTCCTGATCCAAGGCGCATGCCGGGTGGGCGCCATTATCGCAAAGGCTGATGAAGAACGGGAAATAGCCCTTTCCAGATACGGACTCAATCTTGGCATAGCGTTTCAGATGGTGGACGACCTGCTCGATTATACATCAGATACTTCTGTCATCGGAAAAACAATCGGTGCGGATCTCAGAGAGGGCAAACTGACACTTCCGGTCATATATTCCCTGAAGGCAGCGAGCACAAAGGATCGAACCCAAATGGAAAATATCATAAAAAGCAAAAATTTTTCTGTTCATGGTTTTGAAAAATTGATAGGATTGTTAAAAAAATACAAAGGGATTGCCTATACCCAACAATTTGCCGAAGCACACATTCGCCAAGCAAAGGAAGCCATCTCGCTCTTTGGGCCGACAGAACATAGGCAGCTTCTTGAAAATATTGCCGATTATGCAATTACGAGAAAACTTTAGAAAAATCGTAAGCCGATCATCTGCCATGCGGGTGGGAACAACCGATCCACAGGTAAAAAGAAAGCGCCCCAGCACCGCGACCGGCATAATCGATGGTGTTCTATTTTCAGTCGGTCTCCTTTTGATGGTTGTGACCCTTTCAAATCCTGCCCGATCTGAAAAAACGCCTCTTATAAAACGAGTGGAGGTGATGGGAAGCGGAGCCATTTACAAACAGGATATCGCATCCGCAAGGAGCCGGGCGATCGCAAACAGCCTGGCGACAGCGGTTGACCTGGTGGCCATCGAGCTGATCACCCTCGAAACACTGATCAGTGAATTTAAGGGCGTTAACGATATTCTCTATAATCATACCAGTGAATTTATTCAGGATTATAAAGTGCTCACCGAGTATCTTTCCGGAAAGATTTACAAAGTAATGGTGCAGGCCACCGTTTCAGTCAACAAAGTGGAAGCGGCACTAACCACCGCAGGTGTCGAAACCGGCAATAAAGAACTGCCGAAAATTTTGTTTTTAATTGCAGAACAAAACCTTGAAGACATCTTACCCAAATACTGGTGGGGTGAAGATCTCTCTTTTTCAAAGGGGGTAGCGGAAACCGCCTTAACCGATGCCATGGAAGCCAAAGGCTTTGTAATCCTTGATCGTCAGGACGATTTCACTAGTATGGGGGATGAGGAAATTCTCGGCAAACCAACGCTAACCGACACGGAAGCTGTCCTCCTTGGGATTAGGTTTGAGGCTGATGTAGTAATTGTCGGCAAGTCGACGGCCCATCGTATACCCAATACAATGGGGGGTACCATCAAGTCGTTCGATGGAAGTGTTGCCCTCCGGGCCATAAGGACAGACACCAGTGACAAGATCGCATCCACAACTGAAAACTATGTCACGACAAATACAGATGAAGCCAAAGGGGGGAAGGAAGCGATTGCAGGTGCCGGATCCCTTGCCGGTGCCGAGCTCGCTTTACAAATCGCTGCGGGTTGGAAAAAAGCGGTTCAGAAACCTGTTGAGGTCGAAATTGTAGTAAAAGGTACCAGGAACCTCGGAAATTTTGTCAATTTCCGAAGAGCGCTTAAGAATATCCCCGATGTAAAGGGAATACAGTTAAAAGAGATGCAATCAAATGAAGCGGTGATCGTTGTAGATTACGTGGGAAACGCCAAGAAACTTGCCGAGGCATTGATGTTGAAAACCTTTGAATCGTTCGGCATCAGCATCACCGAGGTGCTGGAGCAGCGCTTAAGTGTCGAGCTGACACAAGGATAGGCCTTACCGGCCATTTAGCCCCATATCATTTAAACATAGGGCACGTACCGAGAAATTGTCGATTAATATCCCAAATATCCTGACGGTCCTCCGGATACACATTGCGCCGTTGTTTGTTATTTTCTCCTTAACGGAATGGCTCAACTTGCTCTATTGGCGTTCGAGCTTGCCGGCATCAGTGATGGGCTGGATGGTCTGATTGCCAGATACTTTGACCAGCGGACAACATTGGGGTCTTATCTGGATCCGATCGCAGATAAGCTGCTGTGAACATCTGCGTTTGTGAGCCTGGCAGTTTTCAAATTCATTCCCGGCTGGCTTGCGGTTATCGTTATCAGCCGTGATGTGGTGATCATGGTCGGTTTCGCTATTTTTTCTATCAACAATATTGTCGTGAAAAGAAAGCCGAGTCTGGTCAGCAAATGCACCACAGTGATCCAGTTGGTGACCGCCCTCCTGGTTTTACTTAATCCAAAGATAATTGGTGCATTTTATATGAAATGGCCCCTGTTTTGGTCTGTTGCTGTTTTGACGATTCTGTCAGGTTTGCACTACATGTACATCTGTCTGAATATCTTCCAGGAAGATGCAAAAAATAATCAGGGGAGAAAATAATACCCGCTTGCGCATATTCCGCTTTGAAACCACATCACACCCTTTTCATTTTCAAAATAATCAACAAATAAATCGCTTGAACATCACCACCAAGTCTGTTAGAGACAACTTATCTATGGTGGGTGTAGCTCAGGTGGTAGAGCACCGGGTTGTGGCCCCGGTTGTCGAGGGTTCAAGTCCCTTCACTCACCCCATTTTTTAAATACTGCGCCCGTAGCTCAGCTGGATAGAGCGCCGGACTTCGAATCCGTAGGCCGCAGGTTCGAATCCTGCCGGGCGTACCAACAAAAACTACCGGTATAACAGTAGGTTAGGAAAAGGCTCCGCTCCGCTAAGCTTAGCCTTTTTCGTGTTTTTGAGGATTTTTGCCATAATTTGCCTTTATCCTGCTTTACTCATCCTTCCCGGTGTTTCCTTTGTAAAAATCGTTCAGGTTGTTTCCGTCCCAGGTGCCATCGAACTCAAATTCAAAACCGAACAGCAGGGTGCCCAAGATCATGGGCGTATCGACGCGTACGTTGACATCGAAGCCGTAGAACTCGTTACGAAATCGCAATTCACTTTTGTCCGGTTCTACATGATCACCGACAGCAAAATGCCTTCTTGACACAACGGTTTTCACCCGGTATTTGAATTGTGGTTGTCTGAAGCCGCTTGGGACTTGCTGTCGAATCGTTGCAATACAATATGTTGTGACTCATCTCCAGTGGCTGTACAACCCTGTTTTTCTGTTGATCTGTTTTCAAAAAGCGAATTCTTATCCTTTTGTTTTCCTGGGTTATTTATTCCGCACTTCTAAGAAAAAAAAGTTTGGTTTGAGTTATCACACATCGTATTTTTACAGACGATTATTACCGCTGGTCTTATTTCTCAATTCCTGCCTGTCTTCTTGAAATAATATTGGGTCATAAACTAAACATACATGTACCCTTTTTGTTAACTTTTGGCTACGTTGTGTTATTTTCAGGACGGGCTTCATTTTTTTTCTGGATCAAAGGTATTTCAATAATAGGCTCCAATAGATCAGGAATATTTTTTCATTTAATGCCAATTTTTAGTACGTTTATGGCAATAATAATTTTTAAAGAGGAATTTATGAACTTTCATTTAATTGGGGCTATATTCATCATTATGGGAATTGCTTTATCGACTAAAGGGAGGGTGACCACCAAATGAATAAAAAATTAACACCAGAACAAAAGCATATTTTACATGAAGAAGGTACAGAACCGCCAGGATCCAGTCATCTAAATTACGAAAAAAGAAAAGGAGCTTATTTTTGTGTAGGGTGTGGAACTAAATTATTTGAATCTTCTACCAAATACGAGAGCGGATCAGGTTGGCCCTCTTTTTTTCAAAGTCTTCCAGATGTTTTTGAGACCAAAATAGATTATTACATGGGATATCCTCGAACAGAATATCACTGTAAAAAGTGTGGAGGGCATCATGGTCATATTTTTGAAGATGAACCTAAACCCACAGGCAAAAGATACTGTAACAATGGAATTAGTTTAGTATTTAAGCAACAACCTTAATATTATTCAGTAATAAAAGTTCTTCTTTCAAAAATGCAGCCATTAACTTCATTCCCTTAATTTTCGAATTTTTTTCAGCTTGTGAATTATAGCTTGTGTTAGTGTTCACATCATGGGTGTAAACCTCACCTTTTTTGTCCACGATGTATTCAATACCAACTATTTCAATTCCATTTGCAGTAATAAATTTTTCATATTTTTTTATTAGTTCATCATTATCATAATTTTTTATAATCTTAAATTTGTTTCCTGCTATTGGACAAAACTCACCTGCTACTTGTTGTTCTGGAACATCATTTTGATCTTCAGGACATGCGGGACATAGTTCAAATCCTTCAGAGGCATCGACTTCAACAGTAAATAAAAATTTAGAACTTACAAATTCGACTCGGCTTATTACTTTGGGGCTATCATCTATATACTCTTGAAAAAGAAATATGCCATCAATTGATGGTTCAAAATCCTTGCGGGGATATGAAGTATTCCCGCAGGCTGAACCACACATTTTCAGATTGCGATCCTCATTTTTTCCTTACGAATTTTCGCTCCATATTATCCAGTAACGCCGCCACTAGCCAATAAGTATCGGGTATGGCTTCGGTTTGAGCCAGTACGGCCTCCTTCCCGGCGACAAAGGGTCCGGTTTGCCATTCGTGGCCCCATTCGCGGGTGAAATGGGCGACCATTTTTCGGGTATATTCGGGATGAAACTGCAGCGCGGCAATGGGTTTGCCTTCCATGACAAAAGCCTGGTTTGGGGTCGGTTCACTATAGGCCAGTCGGGTGCACCCGGAGGGCAGGGAAAAATGATCGCTGTGCCAGTGGAAGGATACGAATCGTCCAGGGATATCCCTGAACAGGAATGAATTTCCACCCTCCGGCGTTAAGGTGACCTCGCGCCACCCGATTTCTTCCTGATCATTTTGAAAGACAGTTCCTCCCAGCGTCTCTGCCAGAAGCTGGGCCCCGAAACAAAGGCCGAAGATCATTTTGTTGCGATCAAGCGCCTTGACGATAAATTCTTTTTCAGGTGCCAGCCAGGGGAGGCTGTTCTCCTCCCATGCATGCGGAGATCCGCCCATGATCATCAGCCAGTCGAAGTCATCCATGGGGGGTAGTTTTTCATTATTGCATAGATAGGTCTGAGCGACCGGGTAGCCTTTTGCCTGTGCCCACTTCGTTATATTTGTATCAGACAGGTCAATAGGGTCATGCTCTAAAAGATGCAGTCTCATGCTTTGTGTTTAGTTCGGGTTTGTGCGAGTCAAGACTTCCGCACCTGATAAAATAAAACAACTTTCTCCCAGAAAAGGACTGTTCTTCAATGACGTTTAAGATGTCCAATATGTCTTTTAAGTGGTTTCAACAGGCAGTTCCTCACCCAGGGCCAAGCGGACCAGGTTGCTCAAATGAATCGGTCTTAGCCCCGCTTCGCGGGATATCCGTCGTAATCGAAGGGTGCACATCGGACACAAAAAGACCATCAGTTCGGCCCCATGTTTTAGGCCGTCCTCGATATTTCGAGCAGAAGACTTAATCGCCCGCTCCCGTTGGCCGAATCCTACCAGGGGCGCATCGCAGCACAAAGCATCCTGGCGATCGAACCTTCTTGCCACCCTTTCCACCCCCATTAGTTCAAAAAGTTCGTCAAGAACAGGATCTTTTTCCATCGAATAACGTGAAGCACACGGTTGTTGATAGGCGGCTCTGAGTCCGAGTGGACGTACCGCTTCCGGATGGTCCTGCAGATAATCACGTAAGTAAGCAATGATGTGAACGGGTTGGAAAGGAACTTTCACACCATATGCCGGTGCGACGCTCTTGACCGCGGCATAGCACTCATCATGGAAAAATACAATTTCCTCTGCCCTTGTCCGGGATAGATTTTCCACCATGCGTCGGAGACCGGGGCCGATAGGAGATTCCACACCCATATGGCAATAGCCGACATAACAAAAATAATCACCGCCTTTAAGAAAGGTCATGCCTTGGTAAAGCTGGCCTTCAAACATGCGGGGGATTAAAGGGTCAACGATACAGAGCGAGATAACCGGCCGGTCAGGCGCCCCACGGATAATTTCACCGGGTGAATCGATCCAACCTTTTGCCAGGGATATTCCTTTTGGAGATTGAACCGCTTTTGTTTTCTCTTGTTGTTTCAAAATCAAATCAAAGGGATTTGCTCCGTGGGGGCAGTAGTTGTTACAAGCAATGCAGGTGGCACATTGAGCCACAATCCCTGCTGGTTCACCGGCGATAAGGGCTTCAATTTCTTTTACAGCCAGTTCCTTATCATAATCCACATAATTGCACCTGACCAGACAATCGCCACAGCGATCGCACTTCGATTCGTCAAACATTTAATGATCTCTTTTGTTGTGAAAGCATAAAATGGTATGAAACAATACGGTTTTGTCTATCGAAAAGGGATTTAGTTGTCAACGTTGATATAAGTTAATTTTTATTTTGGTAACGATTTTGCGGATTTTCCGTTAAGGGATACATTACATCTTAAAAACACAATGGGTGATTTCTGGCAATCTTTTTGCCCCGCCGACTAGTCGAAATCCCATAGGGGGGTGCGTCTCCGTTTGTCAAATAATATCGTCAACCTTGTGGTTTTCAGGGTGTAAAATACGCTTCGGGATTGAAAATATGGTTGGAAAGTGAAAAAATCAGAAACAAAAAAGGATTTAGAAATACACTCTAAATCCCTGTTTTTATGATAAGACATTGCTTTTTCGAAGTGTCTGAATCAAAAA
>CEPS01027418.1_pt1 | contig 150136 bp, 151 predicted proteins | sample 530401 | NCBI WGS metagenome assembly CEPS01 (sample SAMEA2620035, study PRJEB7988) | marine metagenome | biome: marine biome (ENVO:00000447); feature: mesopelagic zone (ENVO:00000213) & marine oxygen minimum zone (ENVO:01000065); material: "saline water (ENVO:00002010), including plankton... | reverse complement strand
GAAAAAGAAAATAGAAAGCAGGAAGAGCTGGAATTGAAGAGAAAAGAAGATGAGGAAAGGAAAAAAGAAGTGGAAATAAAAAGAAAAAATGCTGAAAAAATAAAGGAACAGAAAGAAAAGAATAGAAAACTAGATGAAATAAAAAGGCTTGGAAACAGCATTAGCGAAAAAGACAACAAAATAAGTGAACTTAATGAAAAAATTAATGTAGCCATTTCTCATAAAGAAAAAATAAGCAACACAATATTACAAGAAGGAAAAAATATTGAAAGTTTCAAAAAGGAGAAGAATGTCTTATTCAGGATATATAATGAAAACCTAAAAAACAAAGATCAGATTGAAAGAAGTTATAACAGCAAGCTATCAAACTGGAAAAACAGGCATAATGCCAAAATAGAAGAAAGAAGCCAGATAAAAAAAGAAGTAAAAAAAGAGCATGAGAATGAGTTAAAAAAGCTTGAAAGCAAGCTTCAGCACTTAAGCGGCAAAGAAAGAAAGCAGCAGGAAAAGTGGAAAACGCTTGAGCTAAAGGCAAAATACAAGCTGGAAGAACAGGAAAGAAATAAGGCAATAACGAAAGAAATAAAAGAGCTTCTCAGGGAAAAAGAAGAGCTGAAAAAAGAATTTGACGAAAAGAATGTAAATGTAAGAAAGCTGGTACTTGGCAAAGATATCATACAAAAACAAAAGGAAATTGATAAGAAAATAAAGGAAAGTGAAAAAAGCACTGATGAAGCAAACAAAAAAATAAGGAATAAGGAAAACACAATAGTAAATTTAAAGGCCAATATTGAAAAATTAAATGAAGAAAAAGAGAAGATAAAAGATAATTTAAGAGAAAGAAAGAAAGAATTAGGCGGTTTTAGCTACATTCAACCACTTTTTAGATTTGCAGGGGAAAAAAATGCAGGTAAAGGGGAAGAGAGGGGAAGAAAAGATGAAAATAGGGATGTAGGGGAAGAAAAGATAGAGATAGATAAACTAAAGCAGGAAGAAGAAAAAGAAAGCTCAGAAAAATTTGAAGAAAAAGAGCATGACCTGGAAAAAAGCTTAAAGGATCTTGCGCATGTTTTTGAGCAAAAAAAGAAGGAAAAGAAGCTAGGTATTATAAAAACAATTATACAGGAAAAAAAGCAGATTGATCAGGAAAAGATAAAGACTAATAAAGAAATTGAGAAAAAGAGGAAAGGTAAAAGCGGGAAATTTACTAAATGTCATAAGTTGTTATTAAAAGCGGATAGCGCATTGCAAAATGATGATAAAATCAAAGCAAAGAAACTGTACATAAAAGCCGTAAACCTATATGGTAAATTAGAGTATATTGAGAAAAAAGAAATCTACAGTGAACTGACAGAGCTTTACAATAAGATTTTAAATAGTTAAAATTAAAAATCATGCATATATACTGGTTCTTTGGAGTTAATTCAATAAGTATTTTAAAATGAGTTGGATTATTTGCTTATCAAACAAAAATGGAAAAGCCAGACACTAAAATTGAGAAAAAAGACCCGACAAAAGAGAAGATCAGGGAATTAGAGGAGCTTATTTCCAAATCCAAGTACAACAAAAAGACCCAGCATGCCATTGGACTGTATAAAGCCCAATTAGCAAGGCTAAAAGAAAAGCAAAGGGCAAGGTCATCATCAGGGAAAAAAGGAGAAGGTTATGCTGTAAGGAAAACCGGAGACGGCACTGTAGTGTTGCTAGGATTTCCATCTGTTGGAAAATCTACTTTGCTAAATGCTCTTACCAATGCAAATTCTCCTGTAGGCGCTTATGCTTTTACAACTTTAACTGTTATCCCCGGAACCCTAAATCATAAGCATGCTAAAATCCAGATATTGGATGTTCCGGGGATTGTGCATGGAGCTGCAGCAGGCACTGGAAGAGGAAAAGAAGTGCTTGCAGTAATCAGAAATGCTGATCTTGTACTGTTTCTTGTAGATGTTTTCCATCCGGAGCACTATGAAGCGATGCAAAATGAAGTATATGATGCTGATGTAAGGATAAATCAAACAGCTCCGGATGTTAAAATTGTAAAAACGGCACGCGGAGGCATAAACATAGGCACTACAGTAAAACTGACAAAAATAGACAAGAAAACCATTGAAAGCATGCTAAAAGAATTCAGAATAAACAATGCAACCATAGTGATAAGGGAAGATATCAGTGCAGACCAATTAATAGATGTTGTTGAAGGAAATAAAGTATACATCAGGGGCCTTGTCGTACTAAATAAAATGGATATGGTAAAAAAAGAAGAGCTGGATAAAGTCAAAGGTAAAATAAGCCCTGATGTCTGTATTTCAGCTGAAAAAAACATCAACATAGAAGAGCTAATGGAATTAATTTACAAAAAACTAAGGATTATCAGGATTTATCTTAAAGAATACAATAAAAAAGCTGATTTAGTTGAGCCAATGATAATGTGGGAAAATTCAACACTAAAAGACTTGTGCCTTAAGATGCATAAAGACTTTTCTGAGAAGTTCAAGTTTGCCAGGATTTGGGGTTCAAGTAAGTTTCCAGGCCAACACATTACAAAATTAAATTACGAATTAAAAGATAAAGATATAGTGGAATTGCGGCTTAAGTAAATTGATGATTAGCTTAATAGCCTCTGCAGATACTCCTTTTTTGTATTAAAGCCATGCTTTTTAGCTAATTTATCAATTCCCTTCACAAAATTGCTCCCATACTGTGCTGCTTTTTTCTTCCTGTATGCAAATTCTTTATCCAAGCCCATATCTTCTGCAATTTCCCTCAGGATTATCTTCTTATCATTTTTATCTAACTTAAACATCGGATGTGCATTCATTGCTGTTTTTATCACATCAAGGTCTAAAAAAGGAGTTCTTATATCAATTCCCAGATGCTTTGTGATTTTATAGACTCTCAATAAATCACGATGCCACATATTCTTAAGCCCATTCCAGCATTCCTTATGCAAAGCTTCAAAATCAAAATTATCTGTTCCATTTTTCATAAGGGCTTCATCATGCCTCTGATAACCTGCAAATAATTCCTCGGTTCCAAGCCCGGTAAGCAAAGTTGTTACATTATTTTCTATTGCAAGTTTCAATACTGCATTTTCTACAGAGCCAACTGAAGCCCACACAATCTCTGAGCTTTTTAGTATTTTAACTGTATCTTTTAAGATATTTTCAAACTCATCCAATAATAATGTTTTATACTTTAGATCAAAATCATATATTTCAGCTATCTTTTTTGCATATTCAATATCCTGCGAATTTTCAATTCCAATAGTAAAACAAGTAAAATTCAAATTTAGTTTCTTGCACATATAAGCGATAAAAGTGCTGTCAACACCTCCTGAAAACAATACCCCAAATTTTCCGGTATTTTCTGTCCTTTTTTTTATTGCTATTTCTATTGATTCTTTTAGTTTTCTTTTTGCCCTTTCCTTATTAGTCTCAAGATTATCAAAACTCGTTTCAATAGAACCAATAAGATGTTCCCACTCTTCCTGTTTTATCAGCCCTTTATCTTTAATGAATATTTCCATAGTTTAGTGGTATTTAGTATTGTTTTAAAAATATGATGGAAAGGACTGCATTAATTTAATCTCTTAAATTTTATGAAAGATTTAAAAAAAGAAATAGATTATTACCTACTATAACTGCATTTATAACAATAATTATGAAATAATGGAAATGATATCAATGGGAATATCTAATATTATTTGCATTTTAGAGAATATGATTGAAACAGCTGGAAAGATTAAAAAAGGCATAAGTGACGAAACAATTGATTCTTTGGTGCCCTGTAATTTAGAATTGTATAAAGAAACATTATCTGAAATTAAAATTCCAAAATATAAAAATATTTTTTTAACATTATATAATGAAAATAAATTGGATGAATCTTTAGATATAATTGAAGAATACCTGCAATCTAAACCATCATCACAGTAAATACAAAATATTTATAAACCAGAACCTATTTCTTAACATAGTACTGAGCTTTCAGTATAGCTTTCTCTTTTCAATTTTTCTGCCTTAGTTTTACCAATAATGTATACTGCGAAACATAAGATTTATATATGAGGAATATTCATTTATTTTTTTAATATGAACTTCAAAAACCACGATATAATCTCAATCTATGATTTCTCAAAAGAAGATATTCTTTATATCCTTAAAACAGCAAAAAAGATGGAAAAAAGGTCAAATCCAAGCCTTCTTAAGAATAATATCATGGCCACCTTGTTCTTTGAGCCCTCAACCAGGACAAGATTAAGCTTTATAGCTGCAATGGAGCAGCTCGGTGGAAAAGTAACTGGCTTTGCAAACTCTAAAATAACCTCTATAAAGAAAGGAGAGACTTTATGGGATACAGCCAAGATGGTAGAACAGTATGCTGATCTGATAGTTATAAGGCATCATCTGGAGGGCAGTGCAAGGCTTGCAGCAGAAGCTTCCTCAAAACCTGTAATCAATGGTGGAGATGGCTCTAACCAGCACCCAACACAAACACTGCTTGACCTCTATACTATACAAAAGTCAAAAGACACCCTAAACAATCTGCATGTAGGCATTCTGGGTGACTTAAAATACGGAAGGACTGTGCATTCGCTTGCAATAGCACTATCACACTTCAACCCAATATTCTACTTCATATCCCCCGATGCCCTGAAAATGCCAAGAAATTACATTACTGAGTTAAGGGAAAAAGGCATAAGGATATATGAAACTCCCAATCTTCTAAGTGTAAGCAAAAAATTAGATATTCTCTATGTAACCAGAATACAGCAGGAAAGGTTTCCAGACCCATTGGAATATGAAAAATACAAGGGAGTTTACAGGCTGGATTCTTCCTTAACTAAATATGTAAAAAAAGATCTTAAGATAATGCACCCTCTACCAAGAATCGATGAAATCGACAAAAGCCTGGATAATACTCCTCATGCATTATATTTTGAGCAGGCCGCAAATGGAATACCTGTAAGAAAGGCATTGATAAGCTTAGTATTGGGGAAAATAAGATGAGCAAATCTAAAAGCATCAATAAGGAATTAAGCGTGGCAGCCATAAAAGAAGGCACTGTTATAGACCACATACCTGCAGACGCAAGCTTTAAGGTAGCAGCTATACTAAAATTAAGAAAAGATCCAAACATGGTTTCAATTGCAACAAACCTCAACAGCAAGAGCCTTGGAAAAAAAGGCATTGTCAAGGTAAGCAACAAAAACCTTACAGAAGAAGAAGTAAACAAAATAGCCGTAGTTGCCCCTAACGCAACTGTAAACATAATCAAAGACTATAAGGTAAAGGAAAAAATTAAGGTAAATTTACAAAAAGTAATAGAGAATGTAATCAGATGCTCAAATCCAGTATGTATAACAAATCACGAGTCAATATCCACAATATTTAATGTTGAAAAGGAAAATCCACTGCAGGTAAGGTGCCATTATTGCGAAAGGGTCATGGGCAAAGAAGATATTAAATTAATTGGATGATTAATATTTTTCAAGGGGGTGTAGTTAAGTTCATTAATAATTATCAACTAAACAAAATGCTAAAAACAAATCTATGCGGCATCAAGCTGAAAAACCCTACAATTCTGGCTTCAGGCATTTTAGGAGTTACAAAAGACATTATTGGAAGGATAGGAAAAAATGGGGCAGGCGCAGTTACATTAAAATCATTATGCCACGAAGAAAGAAATGGCAATCCAAACCCAGCAATGATTGCATTTGAAGAAGGGTTTTTAAATTCTGTTGGCCTGTCTGGACAGGGCATAAATAATGCAGCTAAAGATTTTAAAAGATTGGATAATTTAAGTGTTCCAATTATTGGAAGTATTTTCGGCTATAAGATAGAGCATTTTGGAAAAGTAGCTAAAAAAATGGCATCATTAAAGCCTGCAATGATTGAAGTGAACATCTCATGCCCCAATCTGGATTATAAAAATCCGTTTTTTGCAGATACGGAATTGACAAAAAAAATAACTAGGATTGTAAAGAAAAATTCCAAAAAAATTCCAGTTAGTGTAAAGCTCAGCCCAAGTGTATACAATATAGCTGAAATAGCAAAAGCAGCTGAAAAAGCAGGCGCAGATGCAATTACAGCAATCAACACTCCGACAGGGATGGTAATAGATATTAATGCCCGCAGGCCAATCTTAAGCAAAAAAAAAGGCGGAATTTCAGGCCCTGCATTAAAGCCGATTGCAGTAAGATGCGTCTATGAAATTTATGAAGCAGTAAAAATACCGATAATAGGCACAGGCGGAATTACCTATGGCAAAGACGCAATAGAGATGATAATGGCCGGAGCGACAGCAGTTGGAATTGGAACCGGAATCTATTACAGGGGCATGGACGTTTTTTCAAAAGTATGCAAAGAAATGGAAGCATGGATGAAAAAGAACAAGGTAAAAAATCTGGATGAGATAAAAGGAATTGCGCATAGATAGCTATAATAATAAAAAATGCCTCCAAAAAAAGAACTCCAAAAAACAGATCTTCCTGTAATGCTTACTATTTCAAAAGTAATCCCTGAGGCTAAAAACCACAAAACACTTTTCTTTAATCACAAATTGGATGTAAAACCAGGGCAATTCATTAAACTATGGATTCCAGGAGTTGATTCAAAGCCATTCGCTGTCTCTTTCCATAAAAAAGGCAGTTTTGCAGTAACCTTCCAGATAATAGGAAAATTCACAAAAGCCCTAAGCAAGGTAAAAGCAGGGGACATAGTAGGCCTATTCGGCCCTTATGGAAATTCTTTTTCAGCTAAAAAAAACGCAGTTGTAGTTGGTGGGGGATGCGGAATGGCATCACTCTCTAATTTAATTGACAGATTAAAAAACCCTGTAATAATAAACGGAGCAAGAAGCAAAGACTACATTCTTTTCCGTAATCGATATAAAAGCGCAATTATCGCCACAGATGATGGAAGTTCTGGAAAAAAAGCCTTTACCACAGATATTCTAAAAGAGCTGCTGCAAAAAAGAAAATATAGCATAGTATATACTTGCGGCCCTGAAATAATGATGAAAAAAGTCCTTGACATATGCAACAAATATAAAGTCAATTGCGAGGCTTCTCTTGAAAGATATATGTCCTGCGGCTTTGGAATTTGCGGGAAATGCGCAATTAACGACAAATTAGTATGCCAGGATGGTCCTGTCTTTAACTCAAAACAATTAAGCAAAATGACAGAATTTGGCAACTTTCACAGGCTAAAAAGCGGAAGAAAAGTTAAATTCTGATGCTAAAGAACAATTTAGCTAAGCAAACACGAAAGCTTTTTAAATAAAACTATAGTTCTTTGTACTATAAATTATACAAGGTGAATAAAAATTTTAATACCAATAAGATGCTGGTCTTGCGGAAAGCCAATCGGGCAAAACTGGGAATCATACTTAGAAAAGCTTGAAAAAGGCGAAGACAAAAAGAAAGCACTGGATGAATTAGGCCTGGAAAGATACTGCTGCAGGGCAATATTCCTGGGTCATGTTGACCTAATCGATACAGCAGCCCAGTTCAAGAAGTTCTAGATTATTTTTATCCCATTTTAATTGCCTATTCCTAAACCCTTATCTGTTATAATAATAAAAATATGGTTAAGCATAGATACCATAGTAAAAACCATTTAATTAAACAAAAAACTATAAAAAAGGCTGTTCTTTCTATATAGAATTATGGGCTTTAACAAAATAGCAGAAAAATGGCAGAAAAAGTGGGACAAAGCTAATATATTCCGGACTAAAGAAGAGCAGAATAAAAAGAAGATGTATGTTCTGGAAATGTACCCATATCCAAGCAGTTATGGATTGCATATGGGACATGCCCGCAACTATTCTATAGGGGATGCTTATGCCCGCTTTAAGAGAATGCAAGGCTTCAATGTTCTTTACCCTATGGGCTATGATGCATTTGGGCTGCCGGCTGAAAATGCAGCAATTAAGGATAAAATCAACCCTAAGGAATATACTGAAAAAGCCATTGAAAATATTATGAGGCAGCAGAAAGAGCTAGGATTAAGTTATGACTGGAACCGTTTGATTGCAAGCTGCGATGAGGATTATTACAAATGGAACCAGCTGTTTTTTCTGGAATTCCTGAAAAAAGAATTAGTGTATCAAAAAGAGGCCCCAGTTAACTTTTGCCCAAAGTGCGATACTGTTTTAGCCAATGAGCAGGTTGAGCAGGGAAAATGCTGGCGCTGTGAATCGCAGGTTGAAATAAAGCCATTAAAGCAGTGGTTCTTCAAAATTACAAAATATGCTGACCGGCTGTTGAATGACTTAAAAAAAATAGAAGGCTGGCCTAATAAAATCAAAATAATGCAGGAAAACTGGATTGGAAAAAGCAAAGGCACAGAGGTAAATTTTAAGATTGAAGATACAAATGAAATAATCCCAATATTTACAACAAGACCTGACACTTTATACGGCGCAACATTCATGGTCTTTGCCCCTGAACACCCAATGATAATAGAGCTTGTAAAAGGAACATGGCATGAAACAAAAGCCATGAATTTTATCAAAAAAACCATTATGCAGGATAAATTTAAAAGAACTGCTAAAGACACAGAAAAAGAAGGTTTTTTCACAGGTAAATATGCAATAAATCCGCTTACTGATGAAAAAATTCCAATCTACATAGGAAATTTTGTTCTGTTGGAATATGGCTCTGGTGCCATAATGGCTGTGCCTGCCCACGACCAAAGGGATTTTGAATTCGCTAAAAAATATAAAATACAAATAAAAGTAGTGATACAGCCAGATGAATTTAATCTTGACCCTAAAAAAATATCAAGAGCTTACATTGGAGAAGGGACATTGGTTAATTCCGGAAAATTTGATGGCATAAAAAGTCAGATTGCAAGAGAAAAAATAACTGAATTTTTAGCAAAGAAAAAATTAGGAAAATCTACTTATCATTATAAATTAAGGGACTGGGGTTTTTCAAGGCAGAGATACTGGGGAACACCAATTCCGGTTATTTACTGTGATAAATGCGGCCTTGTCCCGGTTGATAAAAAAGACCTGCCTGTTAAATTGCCTTTAAATGTCAAATTCACAAGTTCGGGAAACATATTATCTCAGACAAAATCATTTATTGAGGCTAAATGCCCTAAATGCAGCGGAAAAGCAAAGAGAGAATCTGATACTATGGATGGATTTGTAGACAGCTGCTGGTACTTCTTAAGGTTCACAAGCCCAAAAGAAAAAAATGCCCCATTTGACAAAAAGAAAGCAGAATATTGGCTGCCAGTTGACCAATACATAGGGGGCGCAGAGCATGCAGTAATGCATCTGCTATACGCAAGATTTTTCTGCAAGGTTTTGAAAGACCTTAACTACATCGGCTTTGACGAACCTTTTTCCAATTTATTCAACCAGGGAATTGTGTATAAAGATGGCGCTAAAATGTCAAAATCCAAAGGTAATATGGTAAGTCAGGAAGAGATTTCCAAAAAATACGGGATTGATACTGCAAGGTTATTTCTTTTGTTTGTTGCAAGCCCTGACAAGGCAATGGAATGGGATGACAAGGGCATAGAGGGCTCTTACAGGTTTATTAACAAAGTCTGCAATATGTCCGATAGTTTAAGCAATGCAAAATCTGATGAAAAAATCCTGAATAAGATGAATCGCACAATAAAGGATGTTACAGCAGATATAGCTGGATTTAGGTACAACAACGGCCTTGTTAAGATATGGGAGTATGCTGATTATTTAGCTAAACATGAAAAAATCCCCAAAGAATCTTTTAAGAATCTTCTTTTACTTCTAGCCCCATTTATACCTCATGTTTGCGAGGAGCTATGGGAGAAAATAGGAAACAAGCCATTTATCTCGACACAAAAATGGCCCGAATATGACAAAACCAAAATAAGCGACAAAATAGAAAAAGAAGAAGCATTTATTCAAAACATCTTATCAGACATAAGAAATATCCTGAAGCTGGTTAAGATAAAGCCAAGTAAAGCTTATTTGTATGCTATACCCAATGAAAAAAGCCAATTATTGGTATTAAAAAATATGTTTGAAAAAGAAATCGGATTGGAATTTAATGTTTATGCTGTCAACGACAAGGAAAAATATGACCCTCAGGGCAAGGCCAAAAAAGCAAAACCAGGAAAGCCAGCTATCTTTTTAGAATGAAAATAATAATTCTCGGAGCAGGAGGCATTGGAAGCTTGGTTGGAGCCTTGTTAAGCAAAGACAATGATGTTCTTTTGGTTGGAAATAAAGCCCATACAGATGAAATTAAAAAGAATGGTTTGCAGATTACCGGATGTATTGATAAAAGTTTCAAAATAAAGGCAGATACAAAAATAAATAAGATTGAAGATAATACTTTAATAATTTTAACAACAAAAGCAGTAGACAATGAAAAATCAATCAATCAGATTAAAAATCTCATAAAAAAAAATACATTAATCCTGTGTCTGCAGAATGGCCTCGGCAATGAAGATTTATTGAGAAAACAGGCAACTTGCAGAGTCATAAGGGGCATTACAACTGCTGGCACTACTTTTCTAGAGCCCGGTAAGGTAATATGCAGCAATATTGGGAATATCTATGTGGAAGATTCTGAAGCATCAGGAGATATAGTTAATATCTTGGATGAAGCAGGCCTAAAAGCTGAGATAAGCAAAGATATTAAAGAAAGAATCTGGAAAAAGCTGATTGCAAACTGCATCATGAACACTTTGTCTGCAATTTTTAAAGTCAAAAACGGGCAATTATCAAAAAGCCCAAAATTAATAAAATCAATAGTTAAAGAACTTGTTGAAGTTGCAGAAAAAGAGCATTTTAAATTTAAAGAAGAAGAAACTTTTGATATGGTTATGGAAATAATTAAACAATCCGCAGAAAATAAATCATCAATGCTTCAGGATATCTTAAAAGGCAAAAAGACAGAAATAGATTTCCTGAATGGGAAGATTGTGGAATTGGCAGAGAAGCACAAGGTTGATGTTCCTGTAAACAAGGCATTGGTTGATATGATTAAGTTTTTGGAAAGTAAAGATTAAAAAGATCTATTCCAAAAAATATTTCCAACATCTTTATTCACAATTTCATTTCTTAAAATTTCAGTTAGTTCCATACTTTTTTCAGCATCATATTCAGAAGACATTTTAATTACAAATGGCTCCTCCATTTTTCTGGTTTCAAGTATTTCTAGAGATTGGTCATCCGCTAATGATTTAAATGATTCTAAAACCTTTTCACGTGGAGCAGTTATCAAAGTCTGGCATAATGGAAATATTTTCTTGTTTCCTCTATGGTAAAATGTTGCAGGATTTCCTGCATCCCTTATGTTAACAAGGAAAAATTTATTGTCATTACTATTAACACGCTTGTATAATACAACTGAAGTTAAATTATCCCTAATACCTTCTTCATTTACCTTATGCTCTGTAAGGGCCCTTACTACAAGATTATCTGCATCAGAATTTTTAAAGAAAACCGCACCTGTATCTTGGTATGATATATTCCTCAGATATTTAGCTCCAAACTTAGATACTCCAAATTTAGAATTCATATCAAAGAAAGATACAACTTTTTTGCTATGTGCCGCAACTGACATTTCCATTGAAGTTCCATATCCCCCATGAAGGCAAAAAAGAATATCAGTTAATTGGCCAACAAGGGCGCTTCTTAAAACTAAATTCATATCTGTATAAACAATTAAATCATATTGATCCAAGAATAAAGGAAGGTTTTTTGGATTTATTCCTTCTCCATTAAACTTAGGTGATAAAGCCACTAAAAAAGCATTAGGATTATATTCTCTTATTTCCTGTGTTGCCCAATCTCCAATATTGGGGCATCCTCCAGTTGTAACTACACTATCTATTGATTCAGTTTTTGAAAAATATTTTAAATTTTCAGCAAGTCTTTCACCAAAATACCTGCTTTTATTTTCAAATTGCCCAAGACTCTCTTTAATATTGCCTAAATCTCCAGCAGATGCAGCAATATTGACTTTTACACTTTTCCTTGGTATAGGCTTGTCAGTTTGTTTCAGAACAAAAGCATCTTTACCAAAATTTCCTGCATATTCATCAAAATCCTTTCCATATATTGCTCTTAAAGTTGGATAGGCATCTACAAAGCTAGTAACATTTTTCATTTTTCAATGAGGATTATTCCAGTAATATTTAAATTTAATGTATCTGCCCATTTTACACAAAAAATTAAAAACAAAAATTTAAATAGCTGGTTTATTTTTTGCTTTACTATGAAATTATCAAATATACTTGTAGTCTATACAGTGCCAAGAAGCAGGGAAGAGCTGTCAGCCCTGAAAGCAGTAAAAACTGCATTAAAAGAAAATAAGATAAATTATAGGCTTGCTGTCAGGGAAAAACTAAGCAAAAAGCTATTCTCAAATAAGGATTTAGTCATAGCAGTAGGCGGTGACGGAACTTTTTTGATTGCATCCCAGTATATTTCTGACAAAACTTTAGTATTTGGGGTAAATTCCGACCCCAAATGCAAGGAAGGGTTTTTCATGACAGCAAAAAAAAATGATTTCAAGGTAAAATTAAGGAACATAATAAATAATAATTATAAAATAAGAAAACTGCACAGGATTGAAGCATATATTGGCAATAAAAAAATCCCAGAGCCTGCACTAAATGAGTTCTATGTCGCATCTGAAAAGCCATACCATACAGCGCGGTATTATCTTACTGTAAGAAATAAAAGAGAAAGGCAAAAAAGCTCAGGAATTTTAATTTCAACAGCATCAGGCAGCTATGCCTGGATAAAAAGTGCCGGAGGAAAAAAACTGCCACTGCAATCAGACAAGTTTGAATATCTCATAAGAGAGCCATATTATGGAAGGACTGCTCCAAAATGCGATTTAGTCAAAGGGATTTTAAATAAAAATGAGAAATTGGGTATTGAATTTGAGCTTGGAAACGGAATTATTATTGCAGACTCAATAGGCAAGGAATATAAGTTCAAATCAAAGCAAAAAGTCACGATAAGATTATCTAATAAGCCAATACATTCAGTCTCATTTAACAGCAAGGCATAATCCATTAAAAATCATTCTAAAGACAATGGAAATATCCAAATTAGGGGAAACAGGGTTGATAAAAAAGATAATTAAAAAAACAAGATTATACTCTAAAGATATTGTTAAAGGCATAGGTGATGATGCAGCAGTTATTAGGTATGACAAGAAGCATTTTTTACTGTTAACAACAGATACTTTAGTAGAAGATGATCATTTTAATCTATCCTGGTTTAAGCCTGAGCGGATTGGAATCAAGGCAGTTGAAAGCAATATCTCAGATATGGCTGCCATGGGCGGCTTCCCAAAACATATGCTTGTTTCTCTGACTGTACCATCTAAAATAAATGTTAACTTTTTCGATAAACTGTTTGATGGAATCCACAAAGCTGCAAAAAAGCACAGGATAAGCATTATCGGAGGAAATTTAGCATCAGGAAAAAAAGTATCTGTAACAATATCCATGGTTGGTCTTGTTGAGAAAAAAAATTTATGCCTTAGAAGCAATGCAAAAGTTGATGATTTAATCCTTGTTACCGGAAATATAGGAAATTCTAGAGCAGGCTTGGAATTATTAAGAAACAAAAAAAAGGGAAAATCTATTGATTATTATTTAAATCCAAAGTCAAGATTAGATTTATCAAGAAGATTAGCTAAATTAGGAATTAATGCAATGGAAGATGTCTCAGATGGACTGGCTTCTGAAGTCTTAAATATCTGCAATGAAAGCAAAAAAGGTGCAGTTATCTGCAAAGAAAAAATACCAGTAAGCAAAACTGCAATTAAAGATGCAAAAAGAGTCGGAAAAGATGCTCATGATTATGCACTACATGGGGGAGAAGATTATGAACTTGTTTTCACTATAAGCAAAAACAAATTAAAATCATTAAAAAAAATAAAAAGCAGCATTAAATTTACAGTAGTTGGAAAAATCCTCCCAAAAAAAGATGGAATTTATCTTCTTGATAACAATAAAAAAAGAAAATTAAAGCAGGGGTATGAGCATTTTAGGTAAGAATAATTTATATTTTCCTTCAACTATCGTTTACAATTTAGATTTCTTTTAGAGTGAATATTACTTATAAGCAGCTTGTAAGTTCTTAGTATAATCTTCTTTTTGTCCCTCGTATCTTGTAAATAGTATGTGAAGTTTTTTAAATATTTTTGAGATTTCCTTACTTAAAACCACCGCCATCCTATCCTTGGCTGAATGTTCCCATGATTCATTATATGATGGTAATGTAGTTATATATCCATCAAGTTTAGGATTGGAGTGACGCTTGGTATATTTCCCTGCAGTACTGTTTTTGTCTTCTGATTCAGGTGCGAAAAAATTAGTAGACCCACTATATAAGTCTGCTAACATTTGGTAATTCTCCCAGCTGTCAGGTTTTGAAACCATGTCAGCCAGCCCGCTTGCTTCTAAGTGTGACAATATAAATATTGGTTTTCTGGATTCGGTCTGCTTAATAATCTCCATTGGTATTATCCTGTTCCAGTCATTGGAAAAACCTTCGACTGCATATAATCGTCCTTCTTTGTCTTTCAGTTGATACCATACATGTGCTTTTGCAATTCTAGTTCTTCTGTCGATTAACCATCCCCAGACAATCTCAGCATTATCCTGTTTCGGGAGGAGGTGTGAGTAGAAAAGAAAGACTGCATCTTCGCAATCACCTCTCTTAGACTTAGTAGTTTCAAAAGGTGTCTGCCAGAAATCAGTTTTAGCTTGTTCCAGAGTGTATTTAATATTGAAAGCAATATCCTTATATCCTTCATAAATATATTTGCCGTTATCGAATGTTTCTATACACCATTTCTTAAACTCAGAATTATCTGGAACTCCTAATTTATTGCCTATATGTTTAGGACTATAATTAGGACCCCTCGAACCTCCAAAATATATATTGGAAGATTCAACTATTTTATCCAAATCATTGTTTTGATTTGGTTGTGTTGCAACAGCTACAGTTGGATTTTTAGAATTAAATGCTCCTTTTACATAATCTGTATTTACATTAAAAATTGGATAGAGAATACTAGTCACCAAAACGGAAATATATCCTAGTTTAGTATTTAACCACTTTCTCATTCTAATGAAAAAATGTTAACAATCGCCTCTTTTGCCATATTATTTGATAAAGAAAATATAAACTTTGTTATTTTAAAGATTAAAATACTAAATCGCACTGCATTTTATATGAGAAATAAGTGGAAGGCGCATCAAAGAATCGATACAGGCAATAAATGCCAGCTAACCTTGAGCTTTCCTCAACTCCGCTACCCTAAGAGCACCAATGTTAAAACTTAAGGCTGCTTCATTCCTGACCTGACCTATTTCGCAAAAACATCAGTCCCGAAGGACAGAGTCTCACTGTCCAGCACAAGACCAACACTCAAAGCAAATACCTTTTCTCTGACTTCGGCTCCGCCTAAAGCGCGTTTACGGTAACAGGAGAGCGCTAACCTCCCAGCCTAGCCTTCCAGCAGTAAAGAATGAAATTGCTCTTTTAAATGTTTCTCTTTAGAAAAATTTATAATAGGGCTAGTATTTATCTTTTTTAGGGGGTAAAAATTACATCAAACATCATATTTCTCGGAACAGGGGGGGACAGCTACGTTGTCGGCAGGCAGTTAAGGGCATCAGGAGGTATTATACTGCAGATAAACGACGACCAGTTCCACATTGATCCGGGCCCGGACTCGTTAGTTATGGCAAAAGAAACAGGCATTAATCTAAGGGCAAACACCGCTTTATTTGTAACTCACAATCACATCAACCATTGCAATGACATTAATGCTGTCATAGATGCAATGACTTATTCTGGTTTTGACAAGAAAGGTGTCTTAGTTGCAAATAATACTGTAGTGAATGGAAGCATGCACTATACTCCATTTTTGCAAAAGTATTTTCGAGATTGTCTTGAAAGATTTATTGTTCTGGAAGAAGGCAAAAAAGTCGGGATAAATAATGTTGAGATTATAGCAATAAAGGCAAAACATTCCGATCCAAATGCAATAGGCTTCAAATTCATCACTCCGGATTATACATTAACCTACACCGGAGATACTAAATACAGTGTAGAGACAATGGCTGAATATGAAAATTCCGACGTTCTTATTTTAAATGTGCCCTGCCTGAAAAATGATGAGAGCAGGGACAACTTATGCAAGGAAGATGCTATCAAGATAATAAAAAAAGTAGCTCCAAGATTAGCTATCATAACCCATTTTGGGATAAATTTCCTAAAAGCAGACCCATTATATGAAATAAGAGAAATACAAAAGCAAACAAATTGTCAAGTTATTGCGGCAACAGACGGCATGGTAGTCAACCCAATAAGCTATTCAGTCGAGCATGGCCAGAAAACTTTGTATAAATACGCAAAAGAAGAAGGAGTAAGGGTGCATGAATACAAAAAGCAGGAAGAAGAAAAAGCCCAGGAAATAAACAACATGATAGAAGAAAAGCAGACTAAATTAGAACAAGAAGATACTATCGACCAGGCTCAGGAAAATAAGGAAGAATAGCTATAATTCTAAAAAACCAACAAAACAGCTAAATACCCGATTACACAGCCAACTGTCAGATAAGGCATTGCAGGATAAAACTTGTCTTTCTTTCCTTTTAGCAGCAAATACAACAATGCTATGCTTGTAAATAGAGGAATTATCAATGTCTTAAGAAAGCCGATAAGTTCAGTATTTTCGAGCATCAGTCCTTTCATGACAACCCCAGCAAATATTAAAGGAAAGCCTATATCTCCTCCCCCTAGAACCGCAATTGCCGAAGTGGATTTTTTTCCTTCACTTTTTTTATTTGCCGGAACACTCTCAATCTTTCCTTTTTTCCAGCTGTATGGAATCAAAAGCCCTGCAAATACCTTGCTTTTTGTCTGGAACTTCGCAAGCTTTACCATGTGCTTTGTGTGCCTTACTGCTATTATATCATAAATTGAAATCAACAGCAAAAGCATAAATGCCGCAAAAATATTAATCACAGGAACAAAAATAGCAGCTAAGCCGCCGTAAATAAAAACTTCAGAAAGATTTTGAAGTATTGTCGTTGGCTTGTAAATTTTTGTTATTGCAAGTATTAAAGCCAAAACAACAGCAGCTATTTGGTTCATGAAAGCTGCAAAGGCAATAGCCATTGTAAAAAAAACAGCCAAAAAAAACCATAATTTCCATAAATTCATTTTTCTGTATTTTATCAATAGCAGCAGCAATAATGTTCCTATAATTATAGCTCCTATTATCCAGACATAAGATGTTGATTCGTCTACCTGAGGTCTCTCCAGATTGTAAGGCAGGGCTTCAAAAACAACATCTCCTGTTTCTGCTGTTGTCTTATGGTCAATATACTCATTAGTTACTGCAAGCCCAACAACCTGTGCAATTATAAAAATCAAAGCCAATAATAATGTTATTTTTAGTGTGTGCTTCATTTTTCCAACTAAAAACTAAAGCTTAATATAACTTTTGGTTGTTCAGAGGTTGATGCAAAAGCCGGCGCTTGCGCGTAAATTGCCAATGGAGCAAGTTCAAAGGTTGTGCTAAACGACCTGAGCAACGCAAAGCGTTGCGAAGTTGAGAAGAGCGCTAAGGCTCCGCGCAAGCGCGAATTAGATTTTCGCACCAACCTAGGTCAGATATTGCCTCAATTTAGAAAAGCTTAAAATAAGCAAGTTTTATTAATACGTATTATTGAAAACTATATTAATCAGTAAATTCATTAAAAAATGCAGAAAATAATAAAATTGGAAAAGAGCATCATTCCAAGCTGTGACGTATCTGATTTGGAAAAACTGAAGAGTTTAGTTAAGGAAACATGTTCTGTTGGAGGCATTGGCGCATATAAAATCGGCCTTGAGCTTGCATTAAGATTTGGAATTTCAAGTATTGTTGATGCAATAAAAAAACATACAAATCTCCCAATAATCTATGACCATCAGAAAGCAGCCACTGACATTCCTGACTTAGGAGAGAAGTTCGCTAAAGCAGTTAAAGGCGTTGATGCAGTTATCCTATTCCCTGTAATGGGCCCTGAAACTGAAAAAGAATGGATTAAAGCATGCAAAAAAGAAAAATTGGGCATTATTGTTGGCGGAGAAATGACGCATAAGGCCTTTTTGAAAAGCGAAAACGGATTTATCAATGATACATCTCCTTTAAAAATTTATGAGATTGCAGCAAAGCATGGAATTAATGACTTTGTTGTTCCGGGAAACAAGCCTGAAAAAATAAAATATTACAAGTCATTCTTAGAAGCCCGCGGCCTAAAGCCGATATTCTACAGCCCTGGTTTAATTACTCAAGGCGGCAGCATAACTGAAAGCGCAAAAGCAGCAGAAAGGTGGCATGCTATTGTCGGAAGAGCATTATATAATGCCAAAGACATAAACAAAGCTGCAAAAGAAATGGTAAAGGCACTTGATTAAAACATTATTAGTACAATAAAAATAAAATTACTAATTTCCATAAAAACTATTATAAACAAGCAATATTCTTCCATTACTTATGAAAATAGCAGTCTGTGGCTCTGGTGCAATATCTGATAAAGAAATTGCCAAAAAAGCATTTGAAATTGGCAAGGAAATTGCAAAAAATAATGCTTTGTTGTTAACCGGAGCCTGCAACGGCTATCCTTATGAAGCAGTAAAAGGCGCTTTTTCTCTTAATGGAAATGTTTTTGGAATCAGTCCTGCAAAAGATGAAAAAGAGCATAAAGAGAAATACTCATTTTCAACAGAAAACTTCACAGAAATAGAATATACAGGATTAGGAATTCCAGGAAGAAACTTTGCCTTAATCAAGGAAGCAGATGCAGTAATTATAATCTCCGGTCAGACAGGAAGCTTAAACGAATTTACTATTGCGTTCCATTATGGAAAAGTGATGGGAATTTTAAAAAATTCTGGTGGCATAACAGATATCATAGAAAACATTGTAGAAGTATGCAACAAAAACGATGAAAAAGAAAATGTGGTTTATTCTTCAGATGGTAAAGAAATAGTAAAACTAGTATTAAACAAATTAAATCAATAAGATTAAAAAACAATAAAAATAACTAATTCTTCAAGTACTTGTATTTTATCAAACAAAATGTCAGACTGCAAATCTGTTTATGACCCAAAAGAAGACAGCACTCTATTAGAGCATTATGTTAGGCAATATGCTAAAGGCTCTGTCTTGGACATAGGAACAGGTTCTGGAATCCAGGCAATATCAGCAACACAAAGCAGCAAGGTAAACTCCGTTATAGCTATAGATGTTCAAAAACCAGTTATAGAGCATTGCAAAAAAAACATTAAGAATAAAAAAATAACATTCCTTGTCTCAGACCTATTCCATGAACTTAAAAAAAATAAAAATCTCAAAAATAAAAAATTCGACACCATAACATTCAATCCACCTTACCTTCCAAATGAGCTCAAAGTAAAAGACCTTACTCTAGAAGGAGGCAAAAAAGGATATGAAACGCTTGAGAAGTTCTTTAATGATGTTAATGATTTTTTAAAAACTGATGGGATAACCCTAATTGTCTTTTCCTCTCTGACTAAAAAAGAAAAAGTTGACAAATTCATTTTTAATAACCTGCTTGAATTCAAGTTATTGGAAAAACAGCACTATTTCTTTGAGGATTTGTATGTTTATTTGATTAAAAAATCTCAAATACTGAAAAAATTAGACAAACTCAACATAAAAAAAATAAAATATTTTGCAAAGGGAAAAAGAGGTGTTATTTTTACCGGAAATTACAAGAATAAAAAAGTCGCAATAAAAACAAAAAACCCAAATAGCAAAGCCATTGCAAGAGCTGAAAATGAAATCAATTTTTTAAGAATATTAAATAAAAAAAACATCGGGCCAAAATTGCTTCTTGCAGATAAAGATTTCCTTGTCTATGAATTTGTTAAAGGAATTCCGATATTGGATTTTTTTGAAAAAATAAGTACAGCTAAAAGTAATGGAAAAAACAAAAAAACAATATTAAAACTAATCAAAAACATTTTAGAGCAACTTTTTATAATGGATAAATTAAAAATCAACAAAGAAGAGATGTCACACCCACAAAAGCACATTCTAATAGGCAAAAAAGTTGTCTTAATTGATTTTGAAAGAGCTCATTTTACAATAAAGCCCGGCAACGTAACCCAATTCTGTGATTTTTTAATGTCAAAAAAGTTATCAACATTACTAAAAACAAATAAAATAACAATCGACAAAAAAAATATAATTAAATTATCAAAAACATATAAAAAAAACATCAATAAAACTAATCTTAAAAAAATATTGGATGAAATTGAATAAAAATAGAATGGCAATAGAATTCCAGAAAAAAGTCTATGAATTGTGCAAGAGAGTGCCTAAAGGGCGTGTCACAACATACAAAGCAATAGGAGATAAATTAAGGACAAAGGCGTATAGGGCTATTGGAACTGCATTAAATAAGAATCCTTATGCTCCAAAGGTTCCATGTCATAGAGTTATCAATAGCAATAGAAGTGTAGGTGGTTTTGCCAAAGGTATCAATGCTAAAAAAAAGCTACTAAGGGAAGAAGGTATATTCATCAATAAGCACAATAAAGTGGAAATTAAGTATTTATTTAGATTTAAATAATTTATGTATATATTGTATATATAATCACCACTTTATCTTTTGATTATAAGTCTCATCATTTTCATAATATTCTTGAGAAGAAGCCCTGAAAATATCACCAGTAGTCTTTTGTATTCTTAATCACTTCCTCTTCTTGCCTTTCTTCCTCTTCTTGATCTCTTTGTCCAGCTTTAGCTCATCTAAAAGCTCTTTATATCTGTTCCTGATAGTAACTTCAGTAACTCCTGCTACATCTGCAACTTCTCTTTGTGTTCTTTTTTCATTATGCAGTAATGCAGATACATACAAAGCAGCAGCAGCAATTCCAGTAGGCCCTCTTCCGGATGTAAGCTCTGCTTTTTGAGCCTGCTCAAGAATTTCAATTGCATTGCTCTGTGTTTCAGCACTTAACTTTAAAGAGGACGCAAACCTTGCAATATAATCAGCAGGATTGCTTGGCAAAATTGTTATGCCTAGTTCTCTTGTAACAAACCTATATGTCCTTCCTATCTCCTTTTTCTCTATTCCGGAAACATCAGACAACTCATCAAGAGTCCTTGGAACGTCATGCCTTCTGCAGGCTGCATATAAAGCTCCTGCAACAACGCTTTCCATAGACCTGCCGCGAACTAAACCACGTTGAACAGCTAAAGTATAAATCCTGGCACTCTCTTCTTCAACAGATTTTGGAAGCTTTAAGTATGAACTAACTCTCTTTAGCTCTGCTAAAGCAAGCTTAAGGTTCCTTTCTATTGCAGTGGATATTCTATACTGCCATTTCCTTAATCTAAAGAATTTATTCCTTTCTTTTCCACCAAGCTTGAATAAATCAGCTTTCTGGCCAACCTCAGTCCCTAATCCATGGTCAAACTGAGTATAAGTCATTGGAGCTCCGGCCCTTCTCCTTCCCTCGCTCTGGTCACCGTCAAACTCTCTCCATTCCTGCGTAAAATCAACCATCTTTTCTTCTATAACAAGACCGCAATCCCTGCATATAATCTCTCCTCTCTCCTTATTCCAATTAAGATTTATACCGCCGCATTCAGGACATTTTTTAACCAATTCAGGCATTTTTGCTCACCCACAATTATTTTATAGATATTTTTATTTAGCTTAATCACAAATTAATAGTTTCCACCCCTTTTGAACAAAACCAAGTTTACAATATGATTATCAAAAAACAACAATGTTTATAAATAGAAATCATCTCTACTATATAAATATTTCGCTTATTATAATCTATAATTCACTATTTAGAAGCATAAAAAGGATAAAAAATGGCTAAAAACCCAATTCCAAAGGATTTATTCGATATTTTAGCATGTCCAGTCTGCAAAGCCAATTTGCGCTATACTAAAGACAAAAAAGGCCTTGTTTGCGTGAAATGCAACAAAAAATACCCCATAAAAGCAAAAGTGCCAATATTATTGCCCGAATAACATCAAAAATTCCAAATATCACTTATTCTGCAAGAACATAAGCAAAGATTAAAGGCGCTACAATTGTAGCATCAGACTCAATTACAAACTTAAGTGTATCTATTCCAAGTTTTCCCCAGGTTATCTTTTCATTTGGAACTGCACCGCTATAAGAGCCGTATGATGTAGTACTGTCACTTATCTGGCAGAAATATCCCCATAATTTACATTCTTCAAAAAGATCCTGCTGTATTAATGGCACTACACAAATTGGAAAATCACCTGCAATTCCACCTCCGATCTGGAAAAAGCCTATGGAATTATCTTTTGAGTTCTCTTTATACCATTCAACAAGATGAGCCATCTGCTCAATCCCATTCTTTACAACATGAGGATTTGAAACAACTCCTTTTATTACCTGTGCAGCATAAACATTTCCCAAAGTGGAATCTTCATAACCAGGTGTAAATATGGGGATTTTTGCTTCACAGGCAGCTATAACCCATGAATCTTTTGGATCAATCTCATAATATTTTTCAAGAGTGCCTTCATCAATCAGCATATACATAAATTCATAGGGAAAATATCGTTTTTTATCCTTATCTGCCTTTTTCCATAAATCAATCAGATGGTTTTCAATGCGCCTCATGGCCTCTTCTTCAGGTATGCAGGTATCAGTTACCCTGTTAAGCTTATTTTTTAACAGCTGTTCTTCATCTTTAGGTGTTAAGTCCCTGTAATTGGGAACTTTCTTGTAAAAAGAATGTGCAACCAAATTAAACAAATCTTCCTCAAGATTAGCTGCAGTAGCGCATATCCCGTGAACTTTGCCTTTTCTTATCATCTCTGCAAGAGAAATGCCAAGCTCAGCAGTGCTCATAGCCCCTGCCAGTGTAATAAGCATCTTCCCTCCATTATCAATGTACTTTTTATATGCATCAGCAGCGCTAACAACAACAGAAGCATTAAAGTGCTTGAAATTCTTCCCGATAAAATCCTTCACAGCCTTGAAATCCCCAACACTTTCAGCCATTTTAATTAGAAATTTTAAATCTGTTTTTATATTTTTTTGTTTATGGGTAAAAAATCAGAGGTTGGTGCGAAAGTCAGTGCTTATGCGTAAATTGCCAAAGCATTTAATTCCATAGGATTGGGCTAAACGACCTGAGCATACGTAGTATGCGAAGTTGAGAAGAGTGTTAAGGCCCCGAACAAGCACGAACTGGATTTTCGCACCAACCTCTAAAATTCCGAAAACTATTTAATAATACTTAGTTTCGTTTCAATCATGCCGCGGTCGCATAATCCGGCATTGCGCTGGCCTTGAGAGCCAGTTTCCTTCGGGATATCCCGGTTCAAATCCGGGCCGCGGCGTTTTCATCCTAACTAACAACTTCACTTTTCCTTCTCTTAATCTTAATTATCAAGAAAATAAACAAAATAATTACTGCAATAATAGTAACTATCAAATATGAATTTAATTTCTTCTCCTCAGTATTCAATGTTGTTACAGGAATATTTTCACTTGGCTCCTCTTTTGCTATGCTGTCTTCTGTTGCATTTTCCAATTTTCCAGCATCTAATTGAGTTTCTTCTTTTTGTTCCTCACTTTGCTCTTCTTCCATTTCAATTTTTTCTTCAGGTTCAGTCTCTTCTTCATCAGAAACTTTTATGGCTATATTATCTTTTACAGTAAAGACCTGGTCGCCAGATGATTTGTATAAAGATGTAATATTAAGATAGTATTCTTCACCTAACTCTGGAGCGATAATTGAAGAATCAAAAATATTGATGTTCTGTCCGGGATGTATAATAGAATACACTTTAGAAAAATCCTGCAGATTAGGTACATTTGTAATATAGCTAACTCTTACATTGCTAAAACTATGAGCCTCAATCGGATTAAAAAGATAGGCTTTAAGGCTTGTTTTTTGCTTTGGAGAATAAATTTCTTTTGAAAATTGATGCTCAATATAAGGGCACACGCAGGAAACTTCTACCTCGGAAATTTTTTTCGCTTCCCTGGGAAATGTATCTACCTTATAATTAACTTCTGTTGGAACAGAATAGTTTCCAGTTACACTGCTCTTAAACTCCAAAACAAAGCTTTTGTTTTCTCCAGGACTCAAAGAGCCTCTCCAGCTGATTATTCTTTCATTGCCCGAAGTATCTTTAGGAAATTTTAAGAGCAAAAGTTTTTCGGGAATCTTTATAGTCAATGTTTGAACATCTAAATCATGCTCTTCATTTGTATTCTCAATATTAATAGTAAGGTTTATTTTCTCCAGAATATCAGATTTGCTTTTATCCAGTTTAGAGCTTATTTTCAATGAATAATTATATATCTTTCCGTTTATTGTATTTGAAGTTAAGCTTTTTTTTTCTATGCTGTCAAAATAAGTAAGGTTTGAAGTCAATTTAAAATCTCCTGGGTTCAATGCCTGCAGCTTGTATGTACATTTCCTTATCTGTCTTGGATGGACATTCCCCTCAAATAAAATGCCATCAGAAGTTTTTTTGCAGCCATCAACATCTTTAACTAAAAAGTATGAAGGAATTACAGTCAGTGCAGTTACGTCTTCTGCAACAATATCAGCAGTGTTTTCAATGGCCAGCTCAGCAGTAGTTTCCTCCCCTATTAGAAGATTATCCTGCTCAATTGTATTTGTTGCATCTAGATTTGATTTAATTTGATATACTTCCACAAGCGCTTTATAGACATCATACCATATTGTATAATTGCGGTAGGAAAAAGAGACATTCTTTATGCATATGTCAAAACCATCCTTGATTTGGCACTCTCCACTTTCCACAATGGCTGCAGAAACATCAATTTCAATATATGCTCTATTGCTTCTTGAATCTATCTTGAATTCAAAAGTTTTGTTAGCTATTACAATCTCATCTCCATCCTCAACAGTTCCTGAATAAACAAGCAGTTCATAAATTGAAAATGCATTTGGAACTAAAGCAGCTAAAAAAAGTATGTAAATTAGAAAAAACACAGCTCTTTTTTTCATTTTAATCAGAAATATCAGTTTTAATATATAAAGTTTCTTTATAACAATATTTAAAAAAAATAAGCTTCACTTAACAACAAACCCATTGCCGATTTTCAAAGCTTCCTTTACAAAATTAATCTTGACCTTGCTTTCAGCATATATTGCAAACAGCTTTTCTCCCTTTTTTACCTTATTGTTAACGTGCTTGAACAAATATATTCCAGCGCCTTTATTTGCCGGAGCTCCTGCAATTCTTGCTATTTTTGAGATTATGCTGTTGCTTATTTTTCTTACAATCCCATTCCGACTAGACCTGACATTATATTTAAAATTTCCAATCTTTATTTTGTCCGGATTAAAAACCTTCCCTTGCTGTGCTTTAATTATCTCCTTCATTTTATTGTATGCCCTGCCTGAATTTAATATTTCCAAAACTTTTTCCCTTGGGCTTTTGATATTAGCAAGTTTTAATGTCTCAGTAGCCAAAATAATGCATTTCTTTTCAAGGTCTAATGGCCTTCTCAAGTCTCTTCTTAACAGCCATAAGACATCTCTTGCCTCTAAAGCAGGTCCAATGCCATTGCCTATTGGCTGGCTCCCATCCGTAATTATAACCTTAACATGCTTCCTAAGCTTTTTCCCTATCTCCTCAAAGTTTTTCTTCAGCCTCAGAGCTTCTGCCCTGCTGCTTACTTTGCTGTTGCTGCCAGCAGGAATGTCAATTATGATATGTGTGCTTGACACAGAATGCTTTTTTGCCATTATGGATGCTAAAAGCTGGCTTTCTGCATCTATCCCGAGTGTTCTCTCAACATTTATTATTTTGTCATCGGCAGGAGCCAGATTCAGGCTGCCCCCCCATACAATGCAGCCATTGTATTTCATAACAATCTGTTTCATCTTTTTTATTGGAAATGAAATTTTAGCCAGAACTTCCATTGTATCAGCTGTTCCTGCTGGGCTCGTTATTGACCTGCTAGATGTCTTAGGAATTGCCAGCCCTGCAGCAGCTATTATTGGGACTAAAACCATTGTTGTCCTGTTTCCGGGAATTCCTCCAATAGAATGCTTGTCAATCACAGGATGCCTGTCCAGCTTTAAGGTATCGCCATGCCTGGCCATTGCTTTTGTAAGTATTATTGTTTCCCTTGCTGACATTATATTAGTATAGCATGCCGCAACAAAATAAGTGAGCTCTGAATTGCTCAGCTTGTTATGGGTAATGTCCCAGACAATCTGGTCAATTTCTCTTTTGTTTAATCTCCTTCCATCAAGCTTCTTTTTGATGAACTCTATAGAAAGCGGCTTTCTTGCAAGAATTATGCTGACTTTATCCTTAGGCTTTAACTTTAAGGATTTGAGGACTTCTTCATACATGCCTATGCTTCCCTTTGGAACTGTTCTGGCGCTGGTTGCAATAGCCGCCACAACAGTATCAATCTTTTTGCCCTTTTTTACCTTTACCCTGTCCATATGGTGTATATCAAACTTTATAGCGTCATCTTCGTTCAAAATGACAACTAAAGGGCCGCCTGTTGCAATGTCCATGTCCTTGACCTTAAGCTTCATTTTTGTCGCTTTTTTCCTCTTCATATATTTCAATAAATGTTACCAGCATTGCAAGCAGAATAGGCCCTATTACCAATCCTATAACTCCAAGAAATTTTAATCCTCCTATAACCCCCAATAATACCAGCACCGGATGCAGGCCGCCTTTGCTTCCTATTATCTTCGGCTTCAATATGTTATCTATTGTGCCTACAATGAAAATTCCGTAAAGCGTTAAAATTACTCCTTTTATTATCAATGTGATTTCTGAATTAAGGTAGCCGTTAAAAATAAGCATCAATGCTGCCGGAAACCAAATAACAGATGAGCCTATAAAAGGTATCAAAGCTGCAAAAACCATAACAATGCCCCACAATAAAGGTGATGGCAGTCCGAATATAAGAAATCCTATCCCTCCTAAAGTACCCTGTATCACTGCAATTATTATGCTTCCATAAATTACTGCATAAGTCATGTCATTTAATTTTCTAAAAACATGCTCCCTGTGCTTCTCCTCCAAAGGGAGCATACACTCAATTTTGTCAACAAAAATTTTTCCATCCCTAAATAAAAAAAACATAACAAACAGCATGACAAAAAGGTCAAGCATAAACCTCGGAATTGAAAACAGTATGTTTGATATACTCCTGGTTATTTTTGTTGTAGCCCCTCTGATTGTCTCATCAAAATAATACTTTATCTTAGGGTCATCAACCTTGTCAGCAAGATAATTTGGGATTGCACATACAGCCTTATCAGCAGGCTGGCACTCAAAAAATTGCCCGCTTGTTGCCACTTGCCTTGACAGAAGATAAGTAGTGTATGCTTCCTTGGAAATTGTGTTTAGCACAAAAAATAAGGGCAATGTTATTATCAAAATGACTGCTGCTGCTGTAATTAAAGAAGAAAAATTCTTATTTGTAATTTTTTTGTTTATCCTTAGATAGGAAGGATAAAAGATATATGAAAAAACTATTCCTGTAAGCACAGCAGTAAGAAATGGTTTTATGATTAAAAAGGATATTGCAATCAAAACTAAAAAAAGCAGGGTAAAAAAGGTTTTCTGGTATAATTTTGAATCCATTTTAAATATATGGGCCCGAAGGGAGTCGAACCCCTGACCTCCGCCGTTTCAATAAGATATTAAGTTACCTAATGTCGAGGCGACGTCATAGCCACTAGACCACAGGCCCGATAAAATTAATTGATAATCATATGATATAAAAAGATTGCTATTAGCCCCTAAACAAAGCGCTTCCCAGAGGGCTGAAGAAAAATAAAAAGAAAGCTGTCACCAATCCAAAGACCGCTAATATTATCTCCTGTACTATTTGGTGGAATCTTGTAAAATTCCTTGTTGCATCTATGATATCTGTTTCTGTGATTATTCCTGCTAATTTATCATTTTCCACTACAGGAAATATTTTTATTTTCCCTTTTCTTGACTCCTTGGTTATGTCCCTGTAATTTGTTCCTGGATTTACTGTAAGAAAATTTTTATTCATGACATTTTTTACCTTAACTTTTCCTGGATTTTTGCTTAAGGCTCCTTTAATCAGGTCATTTTCAGTGACAACTGCTATTGGCTTGCTGTTTTTTGTAACTAGCAGGCCGCTGACATGTTTACTTACTATTAATTTTGATGCATCTGCAACAGTTGAATTTTCATTTATTGTTGCTACATTCTCCGTCATTATTGTTTTAGCCCTTATCATTTGCTCACCTTAAAAAACTGAAGTAATCCACTAAATACCGGTATAAAATAAAAATAAAAAACTCAAATACTACAAAAAGTATTAGCACGGCATTCTGAAGATTCCTATGGAAAGTTATGTTATCATTTGTTGCATGCACAACATTGTTTTCAGCTGCCAGCCCAACTAATTTGTCATTCTCAACAACCGGATACTGCCCGAAATGTTTTGTATCTATTATTTTATTTGCCTTTTCTAATTTTGTATTGATATTTATGGCAGTAACCGGAGAACTCATTATTCCTGTAATTTTACCTTTAAAATTTACTTTTTTAGAAACTAAATTTTTTACAATATCGGATTTTGTAACTATGCCGATTGGCTTTCCGCTTTCAACAACAACCACGCAATTGTGTGATTTATTGGCCATGAGCTTAGCTGCATCAGAAACCTTTGCCTCTTTTTTTAAAGTCGGCACATTGGTACTCATTATTCTGCTTATTTTAGTCATCAGTAAAATCAATGCAATTATTGTTTAAAAATCTTTCTATAGAAAAATATAAATTCAATGTTTAACCATTAAAGAAAAAGGATTTATAATAACAATATCTAATCCTAAAAATGGCAAATAAATTATTTATTGTTCTACCTGTGCTTATGCGTAAATTGCTAATTCAGAGATATTCAAAATATTGTATTATACGATCTGAGCATACGCAGTTTTGCGAAGTTGAGAAGCCCTCTAAGGCCCCGCATAAGCTCAAACTTGACTTTCTCAATAACCCAAAATTTTATATATGATTTCTGTTTCCTTTCAGATATGGCAATCAAAGACTTAAAAGCAAGGGAAGGCAAAGTGGACATTGTTGTTGATATTGTGGATGTAGGAGAATCTCGAGAATTTGAAAAGTTCGGAAAGACTGGAAGAGTTGCAAATGCAGTAGCTAAGGATGAGACCGGAGACATCAAGCTGACTTTGTGGAATGATGATATTGACAAGATAAAAGCAGGAGATAAAGTAAAAATTACTAATGGCTATGTTTCTGAGTGGCAAGGGGAGCTTCAGCTTGGAACCGGAAAATTCGGAAGTATGGAAGTTATAGGAGAAAATAAGGAAACCAAAGAAGAGATGACTGCCCCTCCAAACGAGGAAGAAGATAAAAAAATTTACCAGGAATCAGAGGAAAAATTAAAGCAGGTTGAGGAAAAGCTTGAAGAAAAGCCTGTAACTGATGAAGAAGATATCAAATAATCTTATTTTTAAGCGAAAGTAATTTAAATAAAATCTTTTTCTAAAAAGCTTTAAGGGACCGTAGCTCAGACTGGGAGAGCACTACGCTGAAGTGTATTCTCAGTTACGTAGGTGATTGGATAAGTCACTCTTTCCAACTTAAATCATGGGTTCAAATCCCATCGGTCCCACTTTTTTCTCAACCCAAAGAAGATGTCAATATCTGCGATGCAATCATATTAAACAATAGCATAACAACAAGAGATATTGTGCAGAAAAGCAAAGTGCCTCTAATCATATTATTTCCTAATTGGTATTTCTCACTCAGTTTATCAGAGCCGTTTTCAATTCCATTGACTAATATTGTTAATATGTAGGTTATCTGCACGACATACAATCCTACTATTATCTGGAAATAATATGTTGGGATTCCATCGCTAAACAATCCTGTTAATCCTGCCTGACCTCCTGTTGCTACATCCTGTAGTTGTGTCCCTAATTTGCCCAGTATGCTTGTCACCATTGATGTTATCCCTATCACAATTCCTGCTATTGCCGGAGTTAAAAACTTTATCTGGGAGTTCATGGAAGAAATTATGTCTGCCATTAAATCCTTGAGCCTTTCATTAACGCTGTGTATCTCTTTGATATACCTTGACACATTTGTTAAGGCCTCAGCTGCAATCATAGGCCCTTTTTTTATAGACTGGATAAGGACTTTCATTGAGCTCTCAATAAGATTTGATGGAAAAGTAACCAATGCCCCATGAGTAGAATCAAATACTGCCTTCTTGACACTCATCCCCAATCTCCTGATATTTCTGCTCACAAGCTTAAAAAAGCTCCCGGATATAGTCCCCTCCATCACATCAGCAACTTTGCCAAATGCTATCTCTGCAGGAAGCCCATCACCTAATCTATTCCCTAATTGGAATAATGCTGACGCAAACTCCAGCTCAAGCTTTTTTGATCTTTCCCTTATCTTGATTACATTCTTTGACCTCAGCCTGTAGAATATCCCGATACTAAGCCCAAAAGCCATTGTAATGCTCAAGCTTAGCACAGAAGCCCCAAGGCCATACGGCCCTATAACTTCTCCGGTTGTGGAGCTTTCCCTGTAACCCAGCATGCAGAATTTTCTTCCGCATTCGCTTGTTAAATCTTCTGCGCCAAAGCCAAAATCAGTAAGACCAATGCTGTACATAACAACCGGGCTTAACCCAATAATCAAAAATAATACTCCAATAAAAATACTAAAGAATATGGGATTTATCAAAAACTCAAAATTTGCAAGCTTTAGTATGACATTTTTGTATTTTTTAAGCCCAGGATTTTCTTCTGAAATATCTGTCTGCCCGTATCCTGTTGGCCTTCGTGACAAAATGTTTTTCCCCAGGTAATATACAGAAACAGGCAGAGCAACATTATACAAAGCAGCTATATGGTACCACCTCACGCCTTCCATAAAGCTTACAACCATTGGCAGTATTACAAGACCTAATATAGGGAGGATTATGCCCAGCATATGGAGCATTGTGATTGGGCTTTGAAGATTATGCGCATAGTGAAGCATCTTCTCGTAAGTCTCGCTTAAAATGACATCCAAAGATTTGTCTAATGAATTAAGACGCCTGCTTTCGCTGCCCTCATACAAAGATGATTCAATCAGATGAAAAGATTCAATAAACTCAAAATTCCATTTTTTCCATGTCTGAAGATACATGTCTAAGCTCTCTTTTATGCTTTCATATTTTTCTGTCTCCACATCCCACAGCACTTTTTTAAGGTCCAGGCTTAATGGAGCTGAAAGATGGTCAGCAGCAAACTCCAAAGCATTTTCAATATTGCTTGTATGCCTCATGTATGTTACGACATAAAATATACACAGCACCATCTGGTTGCTTGCCTTTAATCTCCAGGAGTTTGCAATATAGCTTGGTAAATTTCCAAGGGGCTTTATCAGGGTAATTCCAATTATAAAGAAGAAGAAAATAAAAAAAGTAGACTGTAAAAGAACATAGGATAATAATGAGCCAAATAAAATGATTGTTAATGGTGCAAGAAAGGAAAAGGAAACAGCTCCGGTTGGAGTTATATTCAAATGAGCTATATTAATATTTTCAATAATATCCTTCTCTTTCTTTTTATCCGGGCTTATTTTTAATATTTTCTCGCTAAGGTTGCAAAGCTGCTCATACAAGGTCATGTGCTTGGGCATATATGCCCTCTTAAATTCATTATATTCCCTTGATGACACTTTTGAATGGCTGGTTTTTGCCCCAAGCTCCTTTTCTATCTGCCTCTTGTATGCTGCAACCAAATCCTTCATCCTGTCTTTCTCTGTCTGAGTCGGCATATTAAGAAAATTTCACCTCTTTTTTTTGAATTTTATTTGATAATAATTATTTATTTAGTTTAATGAATTTTATAAAAATAACTAAATTATATTCTTGTTAATTGTTATTATGAAAAATTTTTAGTTGGGACTGATTTAACATTATATCATTTCTTACAAGCAACAAATTTACTCTTTCCCGCATTGGAAAGCTATTAATTCCGCTGAGGTTGCTTTTCGAATTTATTTTTTCATTGTTTTTTCGTTAATGTTTATTTTTTATTGCCTTTATTTCATATTAATCTTCTTAATGCTTCTTTTAAGCCATTCATTCCAGTCAAAAAAAATCCTCTTGCTGTCCATACTTCCTATTTCCTGCTTGATATTGTCAGAGATTTTATGAAATTGGTCATTTGCCCTTACTACAAACTCTGCTTCCAGCAGATTCGGGAGTTTACTTTTGTTTGCAACCTGCACAAGGGTTTCTTTTGTTTTTGCCCTCAACAGGATATTATCCCATACTGCATCCCAGCTTCCTGCCCATTCTTTTATATTTCCTGCTATGCCCTTTAAAACTTCACTTTCGCCATTAATCAAATCATCGCTCGGCTCTAATTGGTCTGTTCTTGTGTCATATTTCATCAGGTCAGAAAATCCGTTTTCAAGCAAAGGGTCATTTTCCCAGTGCTTTTTTATTTCTGTGATTTGCGTCACTCTTCTCCATCTATGCATGCTGTCAGCGCTTCTTATCGGATTTGCCACTATAATGACATCTGTTGCCTTGAAGCTTGTTCTCGGCACCTGTAGGTCATTTACAACCCTGTCAAAAACACCATAAGGGCTGTCTCCATGAATTGTTCCTGCAACAACATTTGCCAAAGCGCCCACTCTCATAGCTTCATATAATGCCAGTGCTTCCTTGCTCCTTATTTCTCCAACAATCAAAGCAGAATCTCCTAATCTCAATGTAGTCCTAATCCCTTCATCTGCAGGCACCTCTGCTGAACTTTTTGATAACGCTGCTGCAACTTTCATCGGCTGTATATTGTAGCCAAGCTTTCTTAGCGCAACAGTTGGAAGCTCCAGAGTATCCTCAATTGTAAGAATCCTGTATTTTCTCATAACTTCAACAAGCACTGCTCCAAGCAGGGATGTTTTTCCTGCAGACCTTGTTCCTGCAATCAATAATGTCCTGTTTCCATCGATCAAAAAGCTTATCATGCCTGCGGCTAATGAGCTTATCATCCGATTATGGATATATAAGGGCAGTGTCCACGGCCTATCCCTGTGCCTTCTGAAAGCATAAGCAAGCCCGAATGGATTTAATGGCTGCCCGATGACAGCTACCCTTGCATTTGCTCCGGTAACGCTTATCTCTGTATCTAGGATTGGATTAGCTTCATCTAATGGTCTTCCTGAAATCAGCCTTAATTTCGTTGCCCATGACTCTGCCTCAGTTCTTGTGGGAATTATATTAGTTTTGCAGTCTGAATAATCCTGGTGCACAATAAACATAGGAACATCCCCTATCTGCATATTTACTGTTATGTCCTGCACTTTCTCATCCTGCAGCAAAACCTCTATCAGCCCAAAACCGACTGTATACCTCACAAGAATATTAGCGAGCTGCTCAATTTCTGAAGAGCTCATCTTTATATTCCTGTAATTTGTTAATTCATCAATTAAATCCACTCCAATATTAAAAAAGACCTTTCTCATCCTGTCCGGCTCTACAAACTCGCTTTTTTTAGGCTTATATTCTGCCATTATCTTTCTTGCCGTATCTAAGATTTCGTATTTTTCCTCGGTTAGCTTAAATTCCGGAGGAACAATATGGTAAAGGTTCTGTACATTATCAGGGAGGCTAAAAATAGTTACCTCTATATCCCTGCCAACAATATAATTTGCAATTTCTTCAGCATCATGGGGAAAAGTTGCCATAAGTTTTGTAAACATAAAGTCAGGCCTTAGAATAGGAGTGAAGAATCTCCGGTATATCTCCCTGTCTCCGGCTTTATGCCCTGCAAGGCTGGGCTTTGCCATAGAAATCAGCCTTGTTTTTTCCAGCATTCCAATCAAAAAATCCATAACCTTAAGGTATTTCTCAGAACATTTTGTAAAAGTATCGTCTGTAGATTTCTCCAGCATCATTCTCTGGTCTCTTGAAATCCTTACTATCTCCACATAAGCGCTGATAGGGTCAGATCTCAGCAGATTAGATATAATGCTCTGCACAGCAGAATACCAATTATTGACCCACCTGCTGCAGGAAGTGTCAGAAAGCAATGCTGTATAGCTGAAAAGGTCCTTTCTTTTTGTCAGATGGGAATACATTTTTGCTATTTCCTTAAGCAGCGCAGTCTGGCTTGAGTCATATTCATAATTTCTTTTCTGCAAAAAAACAATTTTGGTTGCATCCTTTACCTCAATCAGCATATCGCACATCTTTGACATTACAACAGGGTCATCTTCCAAGGAAGGAACGTGAGGATAATCCTCAAGATTAACAGAAAGTATTACATCGTCCCCTTCCCTTATAATATCATAGGAAAAGGGTTTTTTATTGTCAAACAAAGCCATTTTTGATATATTTTACTGGTTTTTCTTTTTCTCCTCATTCTGGATTTTAAGCAATTCCAGAGCTATTTCAATAAGATGAGACTTGTTCCTGTACTTCTTCCTGTCCTGCAGCTCTTTGCCTATCCATTTGATAAGTTCGCTGTCAATAGTTGCGCTTATTGGCTTTTTCATTATATGATAAAATATATTTTATATTTACTAATAAATCTTATAATGTTTTATATATTTTATAATATACTATTTAAAACTTTCTAAAGTATAGGAGAATTTATGGGATTTTAGCATATTCGATGCCTAAAGTTTTATAAATAAAATACAAATACATTTTAATGCCGGGGTATGGTTTTCATGCCGGGATATTCATCCCGAACGCATAATCTGGCATTGCACAGATAGCTAAACGCTAGTGTAAGCCTGGAAAGCCTGGCCCTCACGGGCATCTGGGTTCAAAACAGCTGATATTTACAGTTGGTGAAAGTCCCAGTCCCGGCGTTTTTATTATTGCTCCCATAGTGTAGTCCGATTCCTCAAAAAGGAAGACTAAGCCAATCATATTGCCCTCTCGCAACTGGATGCAGTTCGCTTATGCTCACAGCATGGAGAAAGGCAATGACTCGGGTTCAAATATCCCAGAGGGAGAACGCAAATCCCTCGGATTTGAGAGTCCCGATGGGAGCATTTTATACTTCTAAAATCATAGGGTAAAAAACACAGAAAGGGATGATGACAAATTATTGGCTTATTTGGAAAAAATAGAAAATGCAAGAGATACAACTTTCTTTAGATAAAATAATGCCGCTGGCGGTATTTGAAACCGCGACTTCTACGTAACCCAGTTAGACTTGAGTTAATCATCCCTTTCGGTCATCGCTCAAACATATGAGCCTCGCCAGTGAATCGCAAAAACTTGCTTTTCCACAGTAGCGCTCTAACCAGGCTGAGCTACAGCGGCGTAAGATTAAAAGAAAAAGTTTATGTTTTAAAAAGATTGCTGTTAAACAAACTTCTTTATCTTTTCCTGGAGTTTTTTCATCTCATTATCATGATATTTCTTGTGTGTCCATTTAATCCTTAACCTGTCTCCTTTAAACCGGGGTATTATGTGGATGTGCGCATGCGCTACTAATTGCCCTGCAGTCCTGCCATTGTTCATGATAAGATTAAAGCTTCCATTGCCTAAGGATAATGATAATGCCTTTGCCACTTTTTTTGCTGCCTTAACAAGGCTTTCTAAATCACTATCCGGAATATCAAGCAAAGTTTCGTAATGCTTTTTAGGAACTATCAAACAATGCCCTTTATTAGCAGGCAAAATATCCAAAAAGCTTATTGTATTACTATCCTCATAAACCTTGGCTGCAGGAATCTTGCCGTTGATTATCCTGCAAAAAATACATTCTTCCATTCTACCACCTCCTGATTTTTCTAATCCATTTTAAAAAATGGACCGGGCGGGACTTTCATCAGCTGGTTTATGCAGTTGTTTTGAACCCACATTCTTCCCCAAGCCAAGGGGACACGATAGTCTCCAGCAGAAATACATAATTTTCTGCTTCCGGATTTCGCCACCGGCCCATATGAAAGATGGAAAACTATCTAATTTAAAAAGATTATCAATAAAGCTTATAAACAAAAAAACCTTCTCAGGATGAATGGCAGCTCATATTCTAAAGGAAATCCTTTTCCCCCACGATAAAATCCGCAATACGCAGGATACAGTTATTTCTGATGTCCACGATGCGATAAAAACCAAAAAAAACATAATTGTACATGCCCCTACAGGAATCGGAAAAACAGTCTCTGTCCTGGCTCCGGCTCTAAGTTACGCCTTAGGCAAAGATCTTACCATTTTTTTCCTTACATCAAGGCAGACCCAGCATAAAATTGCTGTAGACACATTAAAGCAGATAAGGAAAAAATATGACAACGGATTTAATTCTGCTGACATCATAGGGAAAAAATGGATGTGCATGCAGGAAGCTGAAGCTTTAAGCTCAAATGATTTTAGCGATTACTGCAAAAAGCTGAAAGAAAGAAAAGAATGTGAATTTTATTTAAATGTAAAAGAAAGTATGGGAAAAATAACAGTTATTGCCCAAAATATTCTAAATGAATTAAAAGGCATTGGCCCGATGCATGTTGGTGAGTTGACAGAAAAGTGCAGAGATAAAAAATTGTGCTCTTATGAGATGGCTTCTTTATTGGCAAAAGACGCTAAAGTGATAATCGCAGACTATAATTATGTGTTTAACCCTAATATAAGGGATAATTTGTTTTCAAGAGCAGGCAAGAAGCTTGAAAATTCAATTATTATTGTGGATGAAGCCCATAATCTGCCTGCAAGGGCCCGTGAGATGCTAACGGCAAAGCTATCTTCATTTATCATAGACCAGGCAATCAAGGAAGCAGGCAAGTTTGAGTTTTTTGATATACTGGCTAAATTAAAAAATCTAAAGGAAAGTTTTGAAGAAATGGGATCCAACCTAAATTTCAACACCGAAGAAAGGCTTGTAAGAAAATACGAATTTATTGATATAATAAATGAAAATCAGAATTATGATGATTTTATCTCGGAATTGGCATTTGCAGGAGATGCAATAAGGGAAAAGCAAAAACAAAGTTATGTTGGCAGCATAGGGAAATTTCTCGAATCTTGGTTAGGACAGGACAACGGATTTGCAAGAGTATTAACAAAAGACAATAATGAAGCATTAACCTTAAATTATCGCTGCCTGGACCCTTCATTAATAACAAAAGAAGTAATTGAAAACAACTATGTAACGATAATCATGTCCGGAACTTTAACTCCTACTGCTATGTTCAAAGATATTCTGGGATTTCCAGGCAATTCTACTGAAAAAGTATATGAAAACCCCTTTCCGAAAAACAACAGGCTTTGCATGATAGTCCCTGAAACAACTACAAAGTTTACAAGAAGGAATAAAGATGAATATAAGAAAATTGCAGAAGTATGCAACAAGATCATAAAGAAGATTCCGGGCAATGTTGCTTTATTTTTTCCCAGTTATGGATTAAGGGATAATATTTACAAGGACCTTTATGAATTATCCAATAAAAAAATGATAATAGAAAAGCCTAACTTAAATAAGGAAGAAAAAGAAAATATCCTGGAACAGTTCAAAAAACACAAGAATGAGGGTGCTGTTCTGCTTGCAGTTTCCTCAGGAAGTTTTGGAGAAGGAATTGATTTGCCCGGAGATTTCCTAAAAGGAGCGGTTATAATTGGACTTCCGCTGGTAAAACCGGATTTAGAAACAAAAGAGCTCATAGAATATTATGAAGAAAAGTTCGGAAAAGGCTTTGATTACGGCTATGTTTTTCCTGCAATAACAAAATGCCTGCAGAATGCAGGAAGATGCATAAGAAGTGAGACAGACAAAGGAGTCATAGTGCTGCTTGACGAAAGGTTTGCATGGCAGAACTACTATAGGTGTTTGCCTAAAGACATGGATTTTAAGATAAGCAAGCTATATGAAGAAAGGATTGAGAAGTTTTTTGGAAGATAAAGAATTTTAATTATATTAACTTATTCTATTTCAATTCTGTAGTATAATAATTATTTTATTGATTTTTTACTAAATTATTGGCATTTAAGTATAACTTTTAGTATTCTAGTATACAAAAACGTAACATTTATATAGTTGCTCCACTTAATATACTCAATGGTTATTTTATTTGACAGGTTTAACTTACCTGAGGATATATACGAGATACTTTTTGCGACAAAACAGCAGATTATAGTAGCTAAACTGCTGATAGAGATGATAAAAGAAAATAATGGAGAGATAAACAAAACAGAGATGTCAGTATTTGCAACTAAGCTGCATGAAGGAAATTTAATCACAGAACTAATAGATGAGCCGCAGTACAAAGGTAAGAAAGTAAAATTAAGCTACAACAAACGGCAGTTTTATGACCGCATATTAACACCGATGAAAAGCATGGGATTGATAGATTATGATTTATATAAAAAAACCTACAAGATTAGCGACAAATTCAACAAAGAAATGATAAGAATAGGGCTGTTATGGCTCCAGGAGATGAGAAAACCATCAAAAACATGATATTTTTTTGGCCCCCGAAATTAGAATTCTTTTCGAACCACCCCCCCACGAATCGAAAAGGGGGCCACTTATTTTAAGCCAGGGAAAAAGAGGTGAAGCGAGTTTTAAAATTAGGCAGCCTTAATCTATATTACATAAAGTTTAAAAGCAGTTTGAACATAATAATTCAACATGATTGACTTAAATAAATTAAAAAAAGAGCAGCTAAAGCTGGCAAAAAAGATAACAACAAATCAGAACCTAAAAAAAATAATATCAGTAGCAGGCGCCAGCAGGGCTTATATTGGCAATAAAATTATTTCTTCAGTTGTTGTTTGTGATTATAAAAGCCTTAAAGTCATTGAGAAACAGCACTCAATATCAGAAGCAAAAATACCCTACACCAGCGGCTTATTGTTCTACAGGGAAGGCCCTTCCATAATAGAAACGTACAATAAATTAGAAAAAAGGCCGGATGTGCTTATTGTAGAGGGAAATGGCATTTTGCATCCAAGAAAAATAGGCATGGCATCCCATCTTGGGATTTTGCTTGACATTCCAACTATAGGGGTTGCAAAAAGGCTGATGCTTGGCCAGATCAGGGAAAAAACAATATATTCTGATAAAGAGGCAATAGGATATGAACTAACGACAAAAGAGCATTCAAAGCCAATATACATAAGCCCGGGGCATAAAATATCCTTAAAATCAAGCTTAGAAGTAATAAAAGGCTGCTTAAGATTTCCACATAAACTTCCAGAGCCGCTGCATTTAGCGCATAAATATACAAATAAAGTAAAGAACGAATCCTCTATAATAGAAAACACGAAAAATTGATTGATTATCTTGTCAACTTAGCTTACAAAAAGTTTAATAAAATACCAGCTATTAGCATATCAAATGAGATTCGTATTAAGGTCAAAAATACATAAAGCAACTGTAACAGAAGCTGATTTAGATTATATTGGCAGCATTACAATAGATGAAGATTTGATAGAAAAAGCAGGCCTCTGGCCAAATGAAAAAGTTCTAGTGGTCAGCAACACTTCCGGAGCAAGGCTGGAAACTTATGTAATTGTAGGGGAAAGAGGCTCTGGAATTATCTGCATGAATGGCGCTGCAGCGCACTTAATAAAGCAAAGTGAAGAAGTTATAATAATGGGTTTTGAGCTTACAGACAAGCCAATCCGACCTAAAAATATATTAGTAGATAAGCAAAATAAATTTGTGAAATTCCTATAAGTAAAATAAAATATTTAAATATAAATAATAAAATAGTTAACAATTAAAGAGGGTGATTGTTTTGGTAACAAAATTTGCAAGAAATAAATAATTTATTTCTTTTTTTGTTTATTATAAGCAGTCTCAATCATACTTAATGTTGTTATTTCTTCAGCACTTTTATCTTCCCTTAATTTTCCTACTCTGGGAAACCTTAAAGCATATCCCGAGCCATAAGTTGGGCTTTTTTGTATTTCCTCATAGCCCACTTCAATCACAATTTTAGGCTTCAAGATAACTTCTTTGCCTTCCTCTTTCTTGATTAATTTTTTTAAAATAACTGTCATTTCGTCAAAGCTTAAGCCTTCTTCCCTTTTTTCTTTTAATCCTGTACTTGCCTTTCCTACTTCCAGAAATTTTCCTTCTTCATCTATACAGGCAAGCGTAAAGCTGCTCAGCCATTTTGACCTTTTGCCTTCCCCCCATTCTGCCTTGACTATGACTAAATCCAAAGGCTCTTGCTCCGATTTTAGTTTGCACATAAAGCCAACCCTGGCTCCGGGCTTATAAGGAGCATCAAGCTTCTTGACCATCAAGCCCTCATTTCCGGCATCAATAGCATCATTGTAGAACTTTTGCACTATTTTTTCATCATCAGTGGTTATGCTCTTTGCCAGCACAATACTTTTTTTATCCTCCTTGATTATTTTTTTCAGTATTTTTTTCCTATCCACAAAAGGCATATTTACAACACTTTTCCCCTTGTAATTTATTATATCAAAAACATTCAATTCCACTGGAAGCTCTGAAGCTAATTTATGAATATCATATTTCCTCTTAATTCTCTGGGAAATATTCTGGAAAGGAAGATATTTCCCTGTCTTTTTGCTGAATCCAACAGCCTCGGAATCCAAAACAACTTTTTTTTCACCAACATGTTTTTTTACGCTTTCAACAACTTCCGGGAATTGTTCTGTAACGTTTTCCAATCTTCTTGTAAATATTTTTACTTTATTATCATCCTTGTGAATCTGCATCCTCATGCCATCATACTTGAATTCAAATTCCGCTGGTTTTCCGCATCTTTTAAACCCTTCACTTATATCTTCCACTTTTAAAGCAAGCATAACCTTTATTGGAATTCCTATTTCCATTTCTATTTCTTCAAGCCCTTTCATGCCATGCTTTTTAGCTGCTTCTGCAACCGGAGCAAAGTCATTTGTAAGGTCATATGCTCTCTGTACAGCACCAACATACTTATTATACTTTTCTCTATCTTCAATCTCAATCTTATTTTCATCTTTATTGTACCTTACATCCATCTTACTGCCAAAAAAAGCCCATGCTATAGAATCCCTTATTGTTCCTTCTCCAACACCAATCCTCATATCATCAAGGATTGTCCGAACTATATATTTAGCTTCACTCGGCTTTGCTGATGTCAGCAGCTCAGCGACAAGCTGTATTTTTTTGTCAACAGAGCCCAGTCCTTCAATTGTAACCAATCCCCTTAAATTTTTAAGAACTTTTTTTATAGTAAGCTCTGATGATCCTAATGTGGCCTGCTTCTTCTTTTTAATCAAGTTATAGGAAACTGTTCCCAAATCTCCTGTCTTTTTCCATTCGGAATTTATCCTTTCCTTGCTTTCTCCGGATGCAACGCTTATTGCCTTAAGCATCATCTTTGATGCAATTCCAATTTCTCTCTGATCTCCTCTAGGGAATACTCTTCCTTCTATCAAAAGAACCGTTGTTCCTAAATCCTCTGAACTAATTGTCTTAAGAAACTCTGAAATTATATGAGTCTGCGCAAGCCTTTTTGTTGTTGCTTCCAGCTTTTCATATACTTCCACAAGCCTTGAATAGTGCATACTAAATCCTAATATTAAAAACTTTAAAAATATATCGGTAAAAAAATATTGAAAAATTGTCACAAAAGTTAGTGCTTATGCGTAAATTGCCAATGCATATAGCTCCGCAGGATGTGTTATATGACCTGAGCAAATGAAATTTGCGAAGTTGAGAAGCCCTCTAAGGCATCGCATAAGCACTAACTTAACTTTTGTACCAGTCTAAAAAAAACAATAAATTTAATAAACAGCAAATAAAGAAAAGCATATATGGAAGTATTTGATGCTATAAGGACAAGAAGAAGCATTAGAAAGTACAAGGACAAGCAGGTTCCCTGGGACAATATTGTCAGTATAATGCAGGCCGGCAAATACGCTCCTTCTGCCGGTAATTTGCAGAACTGGAAATTTATTGTAGTAAAAAGCGATGCAAAAAGAAAGGCTATTGCCAAAGCCTGCATACAGCAGGACTGGATGGAAACAGCTCCAATCCACATAATTGTGGTTGCAGAGCCTGAAAAAGCTGAAAGATATTATGGCACAAGGGGAGCCAGATTATATACAATACAAGGCTGCGCAGCTGCAATACAAAACATGCTTATTAGCGCCCATAGTTTAGGTTTGGGAGCTTGCTGGATTGGCGCATTTGATGAGGATGAAATTTGGAGGATTTTAAACCTTCCTGAGGAAAAATCAGTGCAGGGCATTATTACTATTGGATATTCAGACGAGCATCCAGAAGTGCCTCCCAAATACAGGATTGAGCACATGGTTTTCTTTGAAAAATGGTGGGGTCGCTTAGAGCCGGCAAAAACGCATTTAGGCTGGTGGAGTGTCTACAACAAAAGAATTGTTGATGAAAGCAAGAAATTAGCTAAAAAAACAGGGAATAAGATTAAAGAGCATGTTAAGAAGAAGTTGAAGAATAAGTAATTAAGGAATTTTAAGAAACAATTTTCTTCTATAATCCAAAATCATTTATTGAAAACAACATCCAGCTCCCTGGCTGCCTTAACAGCATCAACCCTTTTAACAGGCATTTTCCACGGAGCATTTTTTACTTTATCCTGGTCTGTTTTTGATTCTTCTTTAATCTTAATCATCACATCACAAAACCTGTCGAGAGTCTCTTTGCTTTCTGTCTCTGTTGGCTCTATCATCATTGCTCCCTTGACAATCAACGGAAAATAAACTGTAGGCGCATGGAATCCATAATCTAAAAGCCTTTTTGCTATATCGTTAGTAGTTACATTATTCTCCATCCTGCTATCATCAATCACAAACTCATGCTGGCATATCCTATCGTAAGGAAGATTATAATGCTTTTTTAATTTGCTCATCATGTAATTTGCATTCAAAACAGCATTCTCAGCAGCGTTTTTTATGCCCTCTGCACCAAGGCCCATAATATAGGCATAAGCCTTAACCAAAACAGTAAAATTGCCGTAAAAAGCCTTTACTTTTCCAATAGAATTTTTACTATAATCTAATTTATATGATTCCCTTCCTCCATTTTTCTCTTCAATAATGGTTGGATTCGGCAAAAATTCTGCAAGATATTCCTTAACTCCTAATGGCCCTGAACCAGGCCCACCGCAGCCATGTGGTGTAGAAAATGTTTTATGTAAATTAAAATGAATCATGTCAAATCCCAAATCACCCACTCTCACGATTCCCATGTTTGCATTTAAGTTTGCCCCGTCGCAATAAACTAAGCTTCCATTATCATGCACAATCTTGATTATCTCAAGAATGTTTTCATCAAATATTCCTAGAGTATTGGGGTTAGTAAGCATCAATCCAACAGTATCAGAATCTATCTTTGCTTTAAGATCATCTATATCAAGAGAGCCTTTGCTGCTGCTCTTTACCTGCATACAAGTAAAGCCGCACATAGTTACAGTAGCAGGATTTGTGCCATGCGCAGAATCAGGAATCATAATCTTAGTTCTTTTTTCCTGCTTTTTTTCAAAATACACTTTCATAATCATGATTCCGGTCAATTCGCCATGTGCACCTGCTGCCGGCTGCAATGAAACAGCATCCATTCCTGAAATTTCCTTAAGAAAAGAAGAAAGCCCATACATCAATTTTAAAGAACCTTGAGAAAAACTCAAAGGGACATAAGGGTGCAATCCTGAAAATCCTTCAAAATTAGCTATCTCTTCGTTTATTTTCGGGCTGTATTTCATGGTGCATGATCCTAAAGGATAGAAGCCAAGGTCAACTCCAAAATTACGCCTTGAAAGCTGTATATAATGTCTTATGACTTCAATCTCGCTTACTTCCGGAAGCTCTAAAAAATCCCTTTCCAACTCTTTTGGAATCCTACCAGTATCAGGAACATCAAGCTTAAGAATTTCTATTGCAGATACACCTCCTTTGCTTTTTTCGAAAATAGTTATCACAATGAATCACCTATTGCAACAGAAAGTTCTTTTGCCAAATCATCTATATCTTCCTTTCTCGTTAATTCAGTAACGCAAAAAAGAATGCAATCTTTTAATTCAGGATAAAAATCCTCAAGCAAAAGACCAATTATAATATTTTTTTCTTCTAACTTCGATTTAATTTCTCTGGAATTTTTTACCTTTAACACAAACTCATTGAAAAACGGATTCTCAAAAACCTTCTCACACCCATCTACTTGTAAAAGAGTATCAAAAGCATAATGAGCTTTCTGCATATTTTGATATGCTAAATCCTTTAATTTTTTCCCAACAGTGCTTAAATAAACAGAAGCTGCTATCGCGCATAATCCTTGATTTGTGCATATATTAGAACATGCCTTTTCCCTCCTGATATGCTGCTCCCTTGCCTGCAGCGTTAAAACATAAGCATCTTTTCCATCAGCATCAGAAGTTTTACCAACAATCCTTCCCGGCATTTTTCTTACCAGTTCTTTTTTTACAGCAAAAAGCCCTAGATGAGGGCCTCCAAAACTTGGAGTAAGTCCAAAACTCTGCCCCTCTCCGATAAAAATATCAGCTCCTAGGCTTCCTGGACTTTTTAATATTCCAAGTGAAATTGATTCAGTAACGCATGAAACCATTAAAGCATTATTTTTATGTGCTATATCTGATATTTTTTCCTGGTCCTCTATAATCCCAAAAAAATTAGGGCTTTGGACAATAACAGCAGCAACATCTTCATTAACTCTATTTTTTAAATCATCCTTGTCTGTTACACCATCTTTAATCTCTATTTCTATAACATTAACATCCCTTGCTTTCATATAAGTCCTTACAACATCCCTGTATTCTGGATGCACACTCTTAGAAATTAAAATGGTATTTTTTCCTTTGCTAAGGCAGGTAACACTTGCAGCTTCTGCTAAAGCACTTGCGCCGTCATACATAGATGCATTGGCAGCATCCATCCCTGAAAGAGAAGCAATCATGCTCTGGAATTCATACATTATCTGTAAAGACCCTTGTGAAATTTCAGGCTGGTAAGGAGTATATGCAGTTAAAAACTCACTTCTGCTAATCACTGAATTAACTGTGCTAGGAATAAAATGATTATAACAGCCAGCCCCTAAAAAAGATAATTTAGGAATAATATTTTTTTTGCAGATATCTTTCATATTCTGCCTAAGCTCAATTTCAGAAACTCCTCTTGGTAAGTTTAAAGGATTGGTAAGAATTTTTTCTTTTGGGATATCTGTAAAAAGTTCATCTGTATTTTTAATCCCAATAGCATCCATCATCAGCTTTTTGTCTTTATCTGAATTTGGAATGTAGTTTGTCATTTATTCTCTTCCTCTTTACAGAATTTTTCATATTCTTCAGCGCTCATAAGCTTATCAATCTCCTTAGCATCTTTAATCTTTACCTTAACAAGCCAGCCTCTGCCAAAAGGATCATCATTCACTAAGCCAGAATTATCCTGTAAATCCTCATTTACCTTAGAAATTTTTCCGCTAACAGATGCATAGACATCAGAAACTGATTTTACAGACTCAATAACCATAAAAGGTTTGCCTTGCTCAATTTCCTTTCCCATCTCCGGCAGCTCAACAAAAACTATATCCGTCAATAAATGCTGGGCAAAATCAGTAACTCCAATAACTACATTATCCTCTTCAACTTTTACCCATTCATGCTCTTTAGTGTACTTAAGTTCTTTTGGATTTTCCATTTCTGATCCTCCTTAATATCAATATGTTTTCCTTTGTAGGGATAAAAGGGCTTTTTTATTATTTTTGCTTTATGTGCCTTACCCCTAATTAAAATATCAATCTCAGTTCCTGGACTTGAAAATTCTTTTTGGATAAAAGCCAGGCCTATTGATTTCTTAAAAGTAGGGGAGAATGTTCCGGAAGTTACAATGCCGATTTCCTGGTTATTTTTCTGCACTTCATAATGATCTCTGGCAATTGCCTTATCAATCATTTCAAACGCTGCATTTATTTTCTTTGTCCCGTTTTTTTTCTGTTCTATTAGGATTTCTTTCCCAAAAAAATTAGTCTTATGCACTCTAACTGCCCACCCAGAAGATGCTTCTACAGGGCTTATTTTTTCATTAGTTTCATGCCCATGCAAATTATAGCATGCCTCTAATCTCAAAGTATCTCTTGCCCCCAATCCTATAGGTTTTATTTTTTCTTCCTTTCCATTTTCTAAAATAAGGTTCCATATATTCACAGTATCATCCGAATCAGAATATATTTCAAAGCCATCTTCTCCAGTATACCCTGTCCTGGAAATTATAACTTTTTTTCCATCTACTGCCGCATCAACAAACCTAAACCTATTTAATGTTGAAATATTATGATTGCAAATGTTTTGAAGAATTTTTTCAGATAAAGGACCCTGTAAGTCTATCTTTCCGGTTTTACGGCTTAAATTTTCCAATTCAACTTCTTTAAACTTATGTTTTGTTAGCCATTCAAAATCTTTATCAGTAGTATCAGCATTAACAACCAACATATATTCTTCTTCATTAATCATATAAACAAAAAGGTCATCTATTATGCCGCCATTCTCATAACACATCATAGAGTATTGTGATTTTCCAGGAATAAGCATTTCAATATCATTAACCAGCATCATCTGAAGGAATTTCTTTGCATTTGCTCCCTTAACATTAAACTCTCCCATATGGCAAGTGTCAAAAAGTCCTGCTTTTGTCCTTACAGTATTATGCTCGTCCATTATATTGGTATACTGCACCGGCATATTCCACCCGCTAAAAGGAACCATCTTAGCCTTTAATTTAAGATGCTCATCTGTTAAAGGAGTTTGTTTTAAATTATTCAATAAAGATATAGTCTTAGTCAGTTTACATCACAAAAAAATTTAAAATTTATTGGGATTTATAAAAGTTAGGATTTAAACTCCCCAAACTGGATTTTTCTCTCTCATTATGCCTGCAATTTCCTTCAGGATTTCAATTTCTTCTGGAGCAAGGTATTTTTTCAGTTCCTTTAATTTCTTAAAATCTTCCTCGGGAATTGCCGAGTATAAGATATCCCCCTCATTAATCTGCCTTCCGACCATTACTTTTGGCATTGATACAGCAACCTGCTTTCCTTTCTCAGCCTTTTCTATGTTTTCCTGCTCATGCTGTATGCTTTTTGCCTCAGTTATTGTAATTCCATTTTTTTTCATAAGGGGAGTATTGACTTTTAGGTTTCCTGCAAGTATATCCATTCCTGCAACAGCAGGATTGCTCTGCCTGAAAATATACCCTTTCATTATCTGCATCTTGCACGGTCTTACTAAAAATTCAATTTCCTTGCCTTCAATTTTCTTCCTTTCCTCTTCCTGCCATTTTTCAAAATCTTCAATCAGCTTATAAATTACATTGTTTGTAATCACCTTGACATTCAGTGCTTTAACATCACTCATCAAGCTAACATTAAATCCAAGAACTACACTGTGCAGATGGTCTTTTTCACGGCTTATTTGAGCTTCTGAAATGTCTTTTTTTGAGATATTGCCAATACTCCCTCTCTTCACATCAATATTCTTTTCCTTCAATAATTTAATAAGTGCTTCCAAACTTCCTAATGAATCTGCTTTTACAACAATGCCCTGCTTGTCTGTTTCAATTATTACTTCTTCCACTTCTTTTTTAACCTCTTCTTTTACTTTTTGGGCTTCATTTGCCAAACATGACCTTAATGGCATTCCTGCAACTGCATTTTCCAATTCAGGAGCAAAAATCTTAACGCCTGCTGCTGCTGAAACTCCCTTAACATGCTGGAATTTTGTTTTTTTATCCCTTATATCAGCTAAAGGAGACGGCTCAAGCAATGCCTTTACTTTTGTTACTATCGGTTCTGATAATGTTCCGATAACTATTACATCGCTTTGATTTAGGCTTCCATCATAAACTATTACATCCAATGTTTTCCCTAAACCTTTCTCTTCTTTAATTTCAAGCACAGTTCCCTTTGCATTTCCTTTTGTATCTATTTTCAGGTTCTGCTCCATGAATTTTTGCGCTAAGCCTGTCAAGACCATAAGAAGCTCTGGCATTCCTTCTCCTGTAGCTGCAGAAGTCGGGACTATTGCAATCTGCTTTGTATGGTCCTCTACCCTGTCAAACCTTTCTGCATTGAACCCAAGCTCAGAAAGCTTCCCAACAATCTCATAGAGCTTTGTATCAAGTATTTGTTGTATGCTTTCTGCCTGCGAGCTTATGTTCTGTATTAGAAATGAGTCTTTTTTCTGCCATCCAGAAAGCAAATCTATTTTATTCAGGGCAATTATAAAAGGAGTCTTGTACTGGTTGAGTATCTCAACACATTCAAGTGTCTGGGGCATTATGCCCTCATTTATGTCAACAACTAAGATTACAATATCCGCTAAGTTTCCCCCTCTTCTCCTAAGGTTGGTAAATGCAGCATGCCCCGGAGTGTCAATAAACAATAGTCCTGGTATAGTAAATTCCAGCTTCAGCGCATCAAGAAGCTTCCCGCATATTTTCTTTATTGTATCCAATGGAATATCACTTGAGCCAATATGCTGGGTTATAGAACCCGCCTCTGCCTTTACAAGAGCGCTCTGCCTAATATAATCCTGCAGGCTTGTTTTCCCATGGTCAATATGCCCCATGAATGTTATTATAGGCTGTCTAATTTCCATATAAAACAGGAATAGAATTTGTTTTTTAAATGTTATTGAAAAAAGGGAGTTTTACTATTTATATCATCCATCACAGAAATATTTATATATAAGCTACCATTCTAAAATAGTATCAGTTAAAGGTGTGTTATAAATGGGGACAAAAAGCTACCAAATCTTTCTTGCTGTATTTCTTGTATTTGGATTGATAGGGATGATAAGGGATAACGGCCCTGCAGGCACTGATGAGATGTATTTTATGCACGTTAATGTCATTAATGACGGTGAAGATGACCTAGAAGACTTAAAAGTTAAGGTTTTGATTTATGATCTAGGCATTATGCTGCAAACAAATTCATTTGATTTGGATGATAACGAAAAGGACGGAAAGTTTATTTTCTGGGATGTCCCAGAAGGCACAAATCCAGGAACCTATTGGGCCAGGATAACTGTAAGCAATGATGATGAAATGGCTGTAAAGCACAGGCTTATCACAGTAGTTTAAATCCAAACATTTTTATTATTCTGTTTTTGCTCTGATTCTATGAAGTTGATAACTGAAGGCCTGGCTAAAATAAGCATTAAAACATCAAATAAAGTTTCAAAAGATATGGATGTGTTCTATAATCCTGTAATGAAGCTCAACAGGGACATTTCTGTCTTATTGTTAAATTCAATTAACAAAAAAAACATGCAAATTTCTCTTCCATTAGCAGGCTCAGGAATAAGAGGCATCAGGTTCTTAAAGGAATTAAATAAGGGAATAATAAAATCCATCAGTTTTAATGACTGCAGCAAAAAAGCAGTAAATTCAATAAAAAACAGCCTATCATTAAACAAAATAAACAATTTCAAAGTTATTAAAAAAAATAATAATATATCAAATAAAAATAATCATGATAAAAAGATATCAATCCATAATGAAGATGCAAACCTTTTCCTTTTAAATTCAACAGGATTTGATTATATTGATATTGATCCTTTTGGCTCATCAAACCCTTATCTTGAATCGGCCGTTAAAAGGCTTTCAAGAAACGGAATTTTGGCTGTAACTAACACAGACACAGCAGCATTATCGGGAACTTATCCGAATGCATGCATAAGAAATTACTGGGCTGTTCCAAAAAGAGATTATATGATGCATGAAACAGGATTAAGGATACTAGTCCGAAAAATACAATTAGTTGCTATGCAGCATGATAAGGCGTTGTTTCCGATATTCTCCTATTTCAAGGACCATTATTTCAGGATTTTCTTTCAATGCATCAAAGGGAAGAAAGAGACAGACAAAATACCAAAACAGCATGGCATGTTTAATAATGCCGGACCACTATGGACAGGAAACTTATGGGATGATAAATTAGTCAACAAAATGCATTCAGAATTATTAAAAAAATCCATTGAGAATAAAAAAACAATAAAAAATAACAAAACAACAATTAATAAAAAAATTAATGATAATCAAAATCATAATGATATCCTAAAATTTTTAAAAACCATAAAAGAAGAGTCCAAAATAAATACAATTGGATTCTATGGTATCCATGATATCGCTAAAAAAAGAAAAATAAAGATAATTTCGAAAAAAGAAGATATTATTAAAAAAATAAGGAAAAAAGGCTACAAAGCCGCTTCTACACACTTTTCAGGCACTGGAATCAGGTCAGATATTGCTTATAATAAACTAATCTCATTATTAAAAGAGTAAATTTTTATATTGGGGATATTAAAGGTTGACTAATCAATAAAAAGAGGCAGGATGAAAAAAGGGACAATCCAATTCCATAGTATAGGTTCAGGATTCATTGATGTGGAAACATTTCCAAGCAACTAACCAATAGCCCTTCTTACATCAACAACTTCTACAGAATTAACACCGGCAATATTTTTTATACTTTCTTCAAGAGCATCAGTTGAGCCTTTGTTTTCATCCATGACAAATATTATCTTTAATGCCTTCAGCCCAAAGGCAATTGGTTCTTCCTCCGTTTTCATTTCAGAATTCTGGGAAAAATCCTGTATCTTGGCTTTAGTCTCTGTTTCTATATCACTAAGATTAATTTCAGGGCTTTCCGGCATTATTTTTATTGTCACAACTACCTTTGCCATTTTAATTAGGACCTTCAAAATTACAAGAACTACATGTATACTTTGCAACTATCTCCCTGCAGTGCATGCATCTGGTGATATCAGATTTGCCGCAACTTGGGCATTTAAACCTTGCAGTACCTTCTGAATTTGAGACATCTTTCTTGCAGGATGAGCATATTAATTTTTCTTCTGACATAAAACTTGGGATAAGATGTTGATTTATAAATGTTTTTGTTCATTCAAATTTGGTGCGAAAGTCAGTGCTTATGCGTAAATTGCCAATGGATTAAGCTCCGCAGGATGTGTTATACGACCTGAGCAAAACGCAGTTTTGCGAAGTTGAGAAGCCCTCTAAGGCCTCGCATAAGCACGAATTAGATTTTTGCACCAAACTCTCACAAAGAACCAAAATACTCCTTGACCCTGTCAACAATCGATTTAAGATAGAATTTCTCAATCTTTTCCTCAAAAATTACATTTAAATTTTCAAACTCAGCAATCCTGTAGTTATTTTTCACTTTTTCCACTAAAAACATGTCCCTCAGTCTTTTCAGCTGCCTTCTGATATTAGAAGATGCTATTCCGTGCATAGCCAGTTTTTGCCTCTTTCTCGCATTAATGACTTCTTTCTCAATCTCCCCACTGCTCATCTCTTTCTTCTGCTTTTTTGCCTTTACAAGAACATGAAGGATATCAACAATAACGTCTCTTGAATCTCCTGGCTGTAACAGCCCAATAGATAAGCAGAGTTTCCTCGCTAACTCTCTCTCGGATAATTTAGAAGGCTTTTCATATCTCCTTAAGGTAATTTCTGCAAGGGGAATATCCTTTGATATAGTTTTTGGCATTCTTTAATATGTTTGATTTTTTATTAGAAGTTATAATTTCTGTTTAAATAATTTTGGTTTTAAACCTTCTCCAAAAACAATTCAAATTTCTTGTCCCTGACTTGTTCTTTGCTTGAGTATTTGTGCTTCCTGCTGGGATTTAATTCAGAAATCTTCAGTATTTTAGCCCCAACCTTGTCCTTTATCATATCAAAGAAATTATCCAGCACAGGCTTAAGCTCATTGTCTGTCTTTATATACAGTAAAATCCTGTCACTTTTCTTAAATCCTGCTTTTTTCCTTAATTCCTGAACACGCCTCATCAATTCCCTTGTATATCCTTCAGCCTCAAGCTCTTCATCAACGTCCCTGTTCAGGTAAACAAATCCGTTTTTGACATTTCCCTCAATATAAGGCTCAGGAACTTCTCTTGTAACAACTAAATGCTCCTTCACAATATTTATCTTTTCCTTATCCAGTTTCATCACAAACTTCCCTTCCTTTTCTATATGATTCAAAACAGTCTCGGGGCTTTCAGTTGAAAGTTTTGCGATTATTTTCGGGGCATTTTTCCCGAAATCCGGCCCTATCTGGCTGTAATCTGCTTTTACGCTCTGCTTTATCCCTGGCAGAGACTGCTGCACATCAAGCTCTTTAATGTTAGTCTGTTTTTTTATTATCACTTTTAGTTTCTCAACTGCATTCACTATTTTCTCGTCCTTTGTAACAATTACTGCTTCCTGCAGCGGCCATCTCATCCCCATCTGTATCTTTTCCCTCAAGGAAAGGATTACCTGCACAACCTCGCTTATATTATCCATTTCAACTTCCAGTCCCTTATTGATAAGCTTTTCATCAAATTTCGGCCATTCATAATGGTGTATGCTTTCCTCTTTAAGGGAAAATTCTGTTTTAAGGTTCTGGTAAATCTTTTCTGTAATAAACGGCGCAACAGTTGAAAACATCTTCAAGGTTCCCATAAGCGCATGATAAACAGCATACAGCACAACCTTATTTTCCTTGCCAACTGCCTTGTCTCTTGTCAATTGGATATAAACTCTGCTTAATTTCAGAAAAAGGTCTTCTACCAGCAAAGGCACTTCATTTAATTTGTATTCGTCAAAAAGCCCTGTAGCCTTTCTTATTGTAGAATTCAATTTTGAAAAAATATATTTTTCTTCCAAAGAAAACTTCTCTTTCCCGATTTTAAGGTTTTTAGGATTAGCGCCTATATTCTTAGACAAGTCAATCAAAAAATTGTGCAGGTTCCACAATACTGTAAGGTTCCTGTACTTGACTTTAACGTCAGCAAAATTATAATTTAAATCAAGTCCGGGATTTGTCCCTCCAATCATGTAATACCTCAAAGTATCTGCTCCGTATTTATCTATTACTTCATGCGGAAGTATGTAATTCCCCAAAGACTTTGACATCTTTCTTCCCTTGGCATCATTAATAAAGCCGTGCATATAAACTGACTTGAATGATAGATTATTCATTGCAACCATTGAAGCGACAAACAGCAGATTAAACCATCCTCTTATCTGGTCTATGCCCTCTAAAATAAAATCAGCCGGGTACAGCTTGTCAAACAGGTCTTTTCTTCTTGGAAAATCCAGGCAATTCCAGGATGCGCTTCCGGCATCTATCCACACATCAAGGACATCGGGGATTCTTTCTTTTTCTTCCCCGCATTTGCATTTTATCTTAACCTCATCAATCCACGGCTTGTGGAGGTCCTCTGGAATTTTCCCTGCAAGCTTCTTTAATTCTTCAATAGAGCCTATGACTATAAAATCATCACATTTCTTGCATTTCCATATCGGCAAGGGAGTTCCCCAGTATCTTTGCCTTGTGATGCCATTATCCCTAAGATTAGCCAGCCAGTTGTCAAAATTCCTTGAGCCTGCAAAGCCGGGAATCCATCCTATATTCTTGTTTAGCTTTCTCATCCTGTCCTTCAAGTCCTCAATCTTAAAGAACCACTGGGTTGTTGTCCTGTATATTATTGGGTTCTTGCACCTCCAGCAGTGAGCATAATCATGCTCTATTTTTGCTTCCTCAACTAACAGCCCTGTTTTGCTTATTTCCTCAATTATTTTTTTGTCATCTTTCTTTGCAGCCATGCCATTTAAAAACTTCATCTCTTCAAAAATTCCATGCTCAGTTATAGTATTAAATGGGGGAATTCCATTCCTATGCCCTATTTCATAATCTTCAGGACCGCAGCCTGGAGCCATATGAACTAGTCCTGATCCTACACTTGTATCAACATACTCTTCGCTTAGAACAACAGTATGCACTTTTGGATTTTTTTCTAACTCTCTAAATTGATTTATCTTATCCTCAAATGGATGCGTATATTTTGTTCCAATCAGCTTTTTTCCTTTAAACTCCTCTAAAACCGAGAATTGTTTTCCCAAATCATCTTTTATCAGCTTTTGCGATAATGCTTTTGCAACAATCCATATTTCATTGTTAACCTTTGCCTTGACATAATCCAGTTTAGGGTTGGCCATAACCCCCAGATTAAATGGAATTGTCCATGGTGTTGTTGTCCACACAATCAAGTATTCGTTTTTCCTGCCTTTTACCGGGAATTTTACAAATATAGAAGGGTCTTTTACATTTTTATACTCTAATTCGTGCTTTGCAAGGGAAGTTGCGCACCTTGCACACCACTGCATTGTTTTTTCCCCTTCATACAGCCTTTTGTTCTCATGGGCTTTTTTTATCAGCCACCATTCCCCTTCCATGTATTCATTTTTCACAGACTGGTATGCGTTTTCAAAATCCATCCACACACCCATCCTGATAAAATCATCGTTCATCAGCTTCATATTTCCAAGAGAAAAATCCCTGCATGCCTTTACAAACTTAGCAACCCCAAACTTTGGAACCTCGCTTTTATTTTTTATTCCCAGCTTCTTTTCAGTCCCGTGCTCAATAGGCATCCCATGCATGTCATAGCCTGCCCTGTCCCATACATCCATGCCTGTCATCCTTTTATACCTAAGCACCATATCCTTCAATGCCTTGTTCCACGCAGTCCCTAGGTGCACTTTCCCGGATGTATATGGCGGCCCATCCAGGAAATAGAATTTCTTTTTTCCCTTATTCTTGTCCTTAGCCTTGCCATAAATTTTTTTATCCTGCCAAAACTTCAATATTTCCTTTTCCTGCTTCAATGACTCGTATTTTTCCATTTTGTTTAAAGTATAGTTAATTTCAATATTTTTATTTTTTATTATTTTTATAATTTTAATATTACTTAATTCTATTAATTTTTATTATTGTTTCTTATTTTATTGATTTTATTTTTTATTGTTATGATTTATTTTATTATGAATCTTTTTTATTGGATTTGTTATCTTTTAGTTATTGTTTTTTAATATTATACTTTTTTATTATTGGAATTTTTTAATTGGGTTTTTTATTTAATTAAGAATTGTTTTCCTTTTTAAATCTTTATATAGAAATATGCTTAGTTGTCCAGATATTCACTTAACAATTTTGAAAACACTTTTGGCACTAAATCCATTTCTTTCGGAGGAAGCACATAAGCTATCCTCATCCTTGTCTTGCCGGGATTTTTTTTGAGATTATGGTAAAAACCTTCCATTGGCGCTGCAAGAAACGTGTAATCTTTATTTCCAATGTTAACTTTCCCTTCCTTTGCGCAATGCATCACAAAGTCCCTTCCGTCAAAATCTTTTTTTATGTTCCTCAAGTCAACAACAGAATATATTGATGCTTCTGGCAGTGAAACTATGATGCCCGGCACAAGTCTTTTTATTTCTTCTGTCATGTCAATAATCCTCTGTTTGTAATAATCCCTTTGCTTTGTAAACCATTCCTGCAGTGAATTTTTATCAAGTTCTCCAAGCACACTAAAAATATGCTGCCCTATTACATTTGAGCAAAGATTTGCAGTATATTCGGCCACAGCCTTCTTCCAGAATTCCTTATTGTCTGTAACTATAGAGCCTGTTCTCAATCCGCATGCATTCCACACTTTAGATGCGCTCTCGATGCTTACTCTTCTCCCTTCAATTCCAGGCACTTCTTTATTTGTCAAAGCCCAGATGCTTGATGGCTTATCATCAGTATAATACAGTTCCCTGTATGCCTCATCGCTAACCATCCACATATCATGCTTAACGCAAAGCTTTCCAATCTCAGCCATAATTTTATGGGGCACAAACTGCCCGGTTGGATTATCATAAGGAATAATTACTATTGCAGCTGGCTTTTCCTTCTCCATAAGCTTATCAAAATCTTCCATGGCTGGAAAAGTGTATTCCCCGTTTTCCTGCAGGTTTCTGTTTACTGATATAGTTTTTCTGCCAACCCTTTCTGCCATTGTATCGTAATTTGCATAAGCAGGATTGATCAGCATTAAAGGTTTTTTTCCGCTTCCTGCAGGCCCGCAAAAAGCCAGTATAACCAGTTCCATTGCCATTGAGCCGCCATCTGTAATTAATGAGTGCAGGTTTTTTGTCTCAAATCCGCTGGCTGCAATCACATTAAGAAAAGCATTTTGCGCATCTTTAATGCCGGCTGTGGGGGAATACTTGACAATCCCATCCTTGAAAATATCTCCCTTAGAAAGATTATTCATCCTGTCAATCATTGCAGGATGCATTGGCAGAGAAACATTCCCAATTGCGGTGTTCAATTCAATTATCTCTGACTTATCTTCTCTTTTGTCAAACTCTATTTGGGCCAGCCTGATATCAGACGGGATTCTTGCCTTAAAATAATCAGATAATTCTGGTTTATTTGCCATTTTGCTCGTCTGAACTTTGTAGAAATCCTCTGTTTTTAATGTTTATCAAAAAAAACCTTCCAGCTTTTTCTGCTCTTTGCTCTCTAATAAATCAAGCTTATGGTAGCCCAAGACATCAAAAATTCTCTCAACTGCAGGAACAACCTGGTGATTTATATAATAATCTGCGTCATATTCATTTTCCTTTACTTCTTCCGGCAATTTTGACCTGTTCCTTATAATGTCGCTTCCCTGCACAACAACGAACCTTATCATTGTGCCCGGCCCCACATTAACACCCTTGTTTTTTAATCTTTGCGCAACTGCCACGTGAGGCCCGCGAGCATCATAATCATTAAGCTCTTTTTGCAGCTGGGTGTGTATTATTACCTTGTCCAGATGTATTTTTTTGTTTCTTAAGTCATCCACGACTTTCTTTACATATTCCAGAGCTTTTTTATTGTCCCTATCCCTCAGGATTATATCAAGGACTTTTTCCTGTGCTTCCTTTGCAATTAATGACCAATTTCTCCTAACACTTTCAAATCCCTTTATTTTCAAAAATCCGTCTTCTGACAGCAAAGCGTATTTTTTCTTTGCCCCAAAAGCCCCCATTTTTGCGGATACAAATATTCCGGCAGGGTAAAATCCCTCGAATTCCAGTTCCATCAGGCCCGGAAGCTCTGAATTTATTTTCTCGGAAAATTTTGTAGCATCTTCCTTTGTTTTCCCGTCAAGAGTCAAAAAAACAGAATCCGTATCGCTATACTGGACTTTAAATCCGTCTTTTTCCGCTTTCCCGATAACTTTAGTGATGTAATATCTTCCAAAAGCAGTTGTTGCCCTCGCGCATTCAAATGAATACCATCTTGCCCCAAAAAATCCAAGATAGCCGTAAAAGGAATTTGCCAACAATTTTAATGAATTTTGCCTTGCATCAAGTATTGCATGCTCTTCATCCGAATGATCCCTTGTTATCTCTTTTATTCTTGTTCTTCTTGTGATAAGATCCTCAATTATTGAAGGTATAAACCCTTTCTTTTTGCTACAGAACCACACCTTGCTGTTGTCTTCCATCGGGGCTAATTTTGCATCTTCCTTGCAGCAACTGCAGTTAATTGTTCCCGGACCTATATTGTGCGAGCCGATAATTGTAGGATACAGGCTTCTGTAATCAAAAACAACAATATTCTCGTACAAGCCCGGCTTTGGCTCGAATACAAAAGCCCCCTTGTATGTTTTCATCCTTCTTTCCATGACTTCATTATTATTTGGCTTATTCGGGGCTATCTGGTTGAAATTAGCTGCTTGTTTTAGCAGATACCATTCAACTAACTGTGAAAAGCCCATCCTGTTTGCATCATAGATTGTAAGCCCTGTAATCTTGACAATCTCGCTGATAGTGGGCATCAGCTTTTCTGCCAGCTTATAGGAAAGCTTTGCATCATTTAGGTTGTATTCGCAATACTTGTCAAATTCTTCCTGGTTTTCCCAGGCTTTGGATAATTCGCTTAAGTCCACATCAAATTTCTTTTCATCCAAAAGCTCGGAAGCTACTGCATTAAGATTATAGGTATCTGTCTCTAAAGTCCCGGAAATTACCTTTCTTATGAACTTAAAGATATCCAGATGAGTTATTCCGATAATCTGGGCAGTTACCACCTGTAATTTTTTAATTCTTAACTCTGAATAATCAAGCCCTAAATCCAGTTTAATCTTGTATTTTTCCGCTCTTGACTTTATGTAAGGAAGGTCAAAGCCATCTGAAAAATAGCCTGTCAGGATGTCTGGCTTATAAGTTTCTATCACTTCCTTGAATTTTTCTAGAAGTTCTGATTCGCTTTCCGCAAATTCCGCATACTCAAGATTTGTATTAAATCTCTTCCACACTATCACTTTGTGGAAATCCTCTGCATAAAAAGCTATCATGAGGATTGGATTTTTTTCTGGCTCAATTTCCTTGTTTCCCGGAGTGTATGTCTCAATATCAACAGAAAGTATCTTTGGCTTAACCAGTGTTTCAGTTCCAAAAGGCTCTATTTTTTCAGCCTGGAATGCAGGAACTCTCAGTTTTTTATTTGTGAAATTTCCTTCAACCTCATGCAAAGTCAATGGAGTTATGTTATTGTCAATCAAAAATCTTCTCACAAACAAAATATCGCTCTCATTTATAGACTCAATGTTAGGATTATTTTTCAGCTCTTCCCTGATGACAGGAATTTCTGAAGGAAATTTAGTGTAGACTTTTAAAGCGTCAACATCCTTTCCAAGGTATATTTTTTTAACTGCCTCAACTTTTGTAATAGAAAATTCAGTTTCACTTCTTGTAATCTTTAAGTTTCTTAATTCATCCGCTATGGCTGTTCCTGGTTTTGGTATCACATAAAGATAAGGCTCAAACTTATCATAAAGAACGCAAACTTGCTTGTTATCTATTGTTTTCCCGAATAAATGAATTACCGGCTTATCATCTATTATCTTATAAATCACATCCATAGGAAAAAACCTAATCTTCTCTGCCATAGGAAAAGGGATAGTTTTTTGGTATATAAATGTTAGTGGATTATTGGTGATATTGGTTTAATAAAATTAGATAGTAAAATTTACATTAATTATTTATTTTTTAAATTCTAGATAAATTTATATACAATCAACCCACATACTATTTTATGAACCCCAATGAAGAAAACTGGAAAAAAGAATTAGAAAAGTTTAAAGTTGTCCAGAAATGCCCTAAGTGCAGGGAATTAAGCCTAAAATATTCAGAAGGAAAAATCAAATGCTCTAATTGTAGTTTTGAGCAGAATATTGGAAGCATTGAATGAGTAAGGAGGAATCTAAATGAGAATAAATAAAGAGCAAAGAGTTGGAGTCTTTGTGGATGTGCAGAACATGTATTACTCTGCAAAGAATTTGTACAAGGCCAAGGTGAATTTTTCTAATGTGCTAAGGAATGCTGTAGCAGGAAGAAAGCTTGTCAGGGCAATTGCTTATGTCATTAAAGCGGATATCAAGGAAGAAAAGAATTTTCATGATGCCTTGGAAAAGATTGGCTATGAAGTAAAATCAAAAGACCTGCAGATATTTCCAGGAGGCGCAAAAAAAGGCGACTGGGACATTGGCATTGCAATGGACACAATTGAACTGGCAGCAAGACTAGACACTATTGTAATAGTGAGCGGCGATGGAGACTATGTGGACTTATTGCAGCATTTAAAGCGGGCAATGGGCTGCAGAACAGAGGTACTGGCATTTGGGCCATCAAGCTCTGCAAAATTAAGAGAGGAAGCTGATGAGTTTGTTGATATGGATAAGGATAAGAGCAGGTACCTTATAAAAAATAAATTATCACTTTAGAGTAGTTATAAACCGAAAGATTTATAAAGAGAAATTACTGAGTATTGACTTTAAACACTAATAAAATGTACCATCGCGATAACTGGGATACAGACAAATTAGACATACATAGCAATAAGTATGCAGGCCACGATACAGGAAGTTCTGAAAAAGATAAAGATTATCACAAAAATATTGAATATGGGGCAAAGGATGAGGACAAGATCAAAGATGGTTATAACTCTCATAAAAATGAAGATGATGACAAGAAAAAAAAGGATGATGAAAATAAAAAAAATATTGTTGATACAGTAGAGCAGGACAAAAAATACGAGAAAAAGAAGGAAGAAGAGGATGAATTCAAAACTATTTCGCAAAATTTACAGCAAGATCATCATGATGAAAAAAAAGACAAAAATATAAAAAAGAAAGAGCACAAGACAATTGAGGAAGCGATTGACAAGGCAATAAAGGATGAAAAAGATGTAGTTTTTATGGATTAAAATGTATCATAGTGAATATACACCCGGACATGAAGTTCTGAGCAAAAGCAACTACAATATAGATTCGCATGGAAGTATCAGTAACACAACCTCATACTTAGTTACAAATGATTTTCCGGATTATGCCCATATGTTTTACAGTCCAACTGAGCACGAAACAATAACATCCATAAAATACGGGAATTTTGAGAAAGGCTATGATAATAATTTAAAGGAAATACAGGAATCTTTAAACGGGCCTCCATTAGAATTTTACATTCCCCAGTCTTTTAATGTAGCTGAAGGTGTTGGAAGGCAGGATAACACTCAAATTGTTCCAAGAGAAGCAAAAGAAAAGTTGATGGATAATACCAACAAGGAGGCATTGAAAGAAATAGAAAAAGCCCAGAAAGAAATAACAGGAAGACAGGTTATTTTCAGGGAAACAGAAATTGATGAATTTCTTATGTTAAGGAGAATGATAAGAAAAAGAGAAGTAGTTGTTAAAAAATAAAACAACATATTTAAACTATAAATTCTTTATTTTAATTATGGAAATTAAAAAACTGCTTTTGCTTATTGTTTCTATATTGATGATACTTCTTATTCCAATAGTAATTTACATTTACAGCTTCAACTCCATTACCTTTAATACCAATTTCTACAAAAAAGAATTTACAAAATACAATGTCTATGATAATTTAGCAGAATATGATATTGAAAATATCAATAATGATGTTCTGGATTATTTAAAGAATGAAAAATCCGATAATTTGATTAGAAATAATTTCTTTAACAAAAGGGAAAAATTGCATTTTCTTGATGTAAAAAACCTAATCCAGAAAACAGTACAAGTATATTACTTTTCCATTGTTTTATTTTTATTATTATTTATAATTCTAATTTTTTTATTGAAATTTAAATTAAAAACCATTGTTAAAAAAATTTTAATTATAATCGCGATTGGAAGCGCTTTGACTTTAATTGATGCATTTTTATTTTTTCTCCTCGGCAATCTGAACTTTGATTTTGTTTTTGATTTGTTCCATAAAACTTTTTTTAGTTTTGGAACTTATACCTTTAATTCGCAATTTGAAAAAATTGTTGTTTTATACCCAGAAAAGTTGTTTTTCGACGCTTTGCTTAAAATTATTACAAAAACTATTTTATCGTCGATAATTTTATTATTTTTTAGCATTATTTTTATTTTTGCGTTTTCAAAAGGCAATTTTTTCAAATTTTTCTCAAAATTTCCCGACGGTAAAAATAAAAAATAGAAACCTTTAAATATTACTTTTTAAATAAAAAAGTTATTAAAAAGGGTGAAATACAGATAAAAAAAATGAGGGAATTCGGTCAGCATTTAACAATTGATGCATCGCTTTGCAACAGAAAAAAGTTGATGGATCAAAGCCTTGTTTACGATATTCTTAATAAGTTACCGGGTAAGCTTGGAATGTCTAAGATGATCTTGCCTTATGCAGTCAAGTGGCTTGACCCTGGCGCAACAATCGACGGCATTTCTGGATTTGTAATGATAGCAGAAAGCCATGTCAGCATACACACATTCCCGGAAAAGGATTATGCATTCATAGACATATTCTCGTGCAAGCCATTCGATGTTAATCGGGCAGCAGAATTACTTGTGAATGCTTTTGATGCAAAAAAGTTCACTAAAAAAGTTATCAAAAGAGGTCTTGATTTTCCAAGAACCCATCCGGATTATATATATGAAAAACCGGAGCAGATAGCTTTAAGCAAATAAATCAGTTTTTTCTAGAAAATTTTTTATAATCATGAAGAAATTTGTTAAGAATGGATATTATTGATGATATCAAAGCCAATAAGAAAGAGATAATCAATTGCATAAATAAGCGGGGTTTTGTACGCGAGCATAATTTTTGGTTTTATTGTAATCAGCAGAATAATTACTCAAAAATATTTTTCTTGAAATTTGATAATAATTGCGGTATCTTTGCGATAAGGTATGAAAGCGGAACATGGGAACTGATAGGAGAAGTTATTGCTCCGGAAAAAAAGAGATTGGAACTATTCAACAATTTCTTAAATTACACTTTAAACAAAAAAAAGGACAAGAAAGCATTTGTTTTTGTCCCTGAAAAATTCCATAACAATGTCAGCAGTATGCTAAAAAATTCTGACAAGTACAGAATCACAGGCAAGCCAACAGTATACTACACTCCGATTTTCAGCATGAAAAAATGGGATGAAAGCCTAAAAGGAAAAGAAGGAAAGAAGTTAAGGTATATAAAAAATAAATTCTTAAAATCGCACAATGTTGAAATCATCCCTTCCAAAGAGATAGATGAAAAAAAATTAAGAGATATTGTAAATAAATGGAGAAAATTAAGGCCAAAGGCCGAAAGGACTTATTACACTGATTTTTACTTAAACTTCATAAAAAATGGTTTTGAAGGGACTGATATAGCAAGAACTGTAATTATTGACAATGAACCTTGTACGATAACAGCTGGCTGGAAAATCCCAAACACAAAAAATTACTATTCCGCTATAGGATTATACAATTATAAATATGACGGCTTGGGAGAGATAGCAAATATTGATGATTTAAACGAAATAAAAAATAAAAAATATAAATATGCAGATTTTGGAGATTCTTCTGAATCATTGCTCCAGTTCAAAAAAAAATTCAATCCTGATTACATTTATAAAACATATTGGTTTCATATTGTAAAAAAATGAATAATTACATTAAATACCCAAAAAATTTTGCAGAGCTTGAAGATCCTTTGTCTAATTACGATGCTTCTAAAGTCATTATACTTCCAGTGCCGTATGAAAAAACCACTACTTACATAAAAGGAACTGCAAATGGACCTGGCGCGATTATATACGCATCAAGAAACATGGAGCTTTACGATGAAGAGCTCAATAAGGAAATATGCAAAATAGGAATATGCACCTTAAATGAATTGAGAATAGATGAGAAGCCGGAGCTGATGGTGAATATTGTCTATCAAAACGTAAAAAAAATAATCAATGATGATAAATTTATTATTACATTGGGCGGAGAGCACTCAATAACTCCCGGAGCAATAAAAGCATTTGCAGAAAAATACGGTGATTTTTCAATTTTACAGCTGGATGCCCACTCTGACCTAAGGGAAGAATATGATAATACTAAATTCAGCCATGCCTGCGCAATGAAAAGATGCAGGGATATTATTAAAAATATTGTCCAGGTGGGAATAAGAAGCCTTGACTATGAAGAAGCGGTTTTGATAAAGAAAAACAAATTCGATATTTTCTGGGCAAAAGATATTTATGATAATGATGAATGGTTTGATGAAGCAATTTCAAAACTTTCAAAAAATGTTTATATCACTATAGATTTGGATGTATTTGACCCTTCAATCATGCCATCTGTAGGAACTCCTGAGCCCGGAGGTTTAAAATATTACCAAATATTAAGATTCTTAAGAAGATTATGCGAAAAAAAGAATGTTTTGGGATTTGATGTCATGGAACTATGCCCCAACAAAGACAATGCCAGCTCTGACTTCACTGCTGCAAAAATAGCTTATAAGCTGATTGGGTATGTCTTTGATAAAAGCATTAAAAAATAGTTTTCCGATATTATTTTTTAGATTATTATAATTTTAAGAAACCAAAATGATTAAATAATAAGATTATTTCAATCAGTAAAAAAGGTGCCTTTAAATTGAAAGTAATCCATGATATCTCTAAATGCAAAAAAGAAATAAAAAATTTAATCAAAAAGCACGGCTATTTTGCAGAACATAATTACAATCATTTTTTGTATAACGAAACTTATGATGATAAGAGCGTTTTCTTTGATTTTGGAAGGAATAAGGGGGCTTTAGCTAATATAGACAAAAAAAACAGCATATGGAGCCTTTTTCCCAATGGCATTCTTGCAGATGAATCTGAAAGGCTGGATTTGTTTTTTAAAGCCGCAAACTATATCCTAAAGAAGCAGAAAGCAAAAAAATTTGTGGTCGAAGTCTCCCAGGATATGAGGAAAGGCATTTTGGACAAATTAAAAATCAGAAACGGCATGCGAGCCTGTAACTACACTTATATCCTTTACTGGCCTATGTACAATATGAATTCCTGGAATCCTAAGCTTAAAGGAAGTAAAATGAAAAAGCTTAGGAATATAAAGAATAGGTTTTACAAAAAATATAGGGTAAAAGCAAAAGACAGCAAAGATGTTCCGAAAGAAGATCTCAAAAGAATTTTATCCGGCTGGCTTAAAAGAAGAAATGCCAATGACGGGGTAGACAAGGAATATTACCTTTCTTTGATTGATAACAATTTTAAGGGCATGGACATGGCAAAAACAATTTATGTCAATAATAAGCCATTGACAATAACAGCCGGCTGGAAAATTCCAAACACAAATAATTATTATTCCGCAATTGGGATGCTTGACTATTCATGCCCTGGCCTGGGGGAAATCGCAAATATAGATGATTTAAACAGGCTGAAAAGAAAAGGATTTGACTATGTGGATTTCGGAGGCTCTGATAAGATTTTATTGTATTTCAAAAAAAAGTTCAAGCCTGAAAAGATATACAAAACCTATACATTTTCAATTGTAAGAAAATAATTTCCCATGCTTAAATTCAAAACAATTACTGATGAAAAAGAATGCAAAAGCCTGTGGAATATCCACACTAAAAAGAAGGTTATCTGGGATTTGTGGGATTTTCGCTCTTGCTTCCATAACAAGGATTTCAAGTTTAATTTTATTCTTGGTTTAAATGATAAAAATCAAGTGGGGCTTTTGCCGCTTGTATACCATAAAAAAGAAGATATTTACACTTACTTCGGGGATACTTTCCCGGAACAGAATAAATTTTTGATAAAAGAAAAAAAATTGCTGCCTGATTTTCTGAAACAATGCCCGGAAGATACAACTATCTACTATATTGACAAATCTGAAAAAAAGTTCTATGATTTTGAGCATGGGGAAAAAAGATATTTTCTGAACTTAAGCAGATATGAAAAAGATATTGAAAACTATCTGAAAACCTTCTCAAAAAAGCACAGGAAAAATCTCAAGTATGACATAAAAAAATTAATTGAAAATGGATTTAAAGCTGTAATAAACAAAAAAGAAGATTTTGATAAATTAGTTTCTTTTAACAAAAAAAAATTCGGCAAAGAATCAGATTATTCTGACCCTAATTTTGTAAAAAGCATGAAAAAGCTTCTTGAAGCAGCAGAAAAAATGCAGCTGCTTCACATTATAAGCCTAGATTTAAATGGAGCTGCAGAAGCTGTTGGCCTGGGATTGACATTCAATAAAGTGTATTATGTTATTGGGAGCGGAAGAAATCCTGAAATAAAAAACTCAGGAAAATTGCTCATCTTTGAGCAGATTAAGCATGCTCTGAATCTTAACTGTAATGAGATAGACTTTCTCTCTGCAGAAGCAGGATGGAAAGAACTCTGGAACCTTGAATCAGAGCAGATGTATGAGTTCTATAAGTGATTTTATTTCTGCTTTGGGCCTAATAAGCCGGAAATCTCGCTAAATGCTGCATTCACATCCCAACTATTTTTAATTAAGAAAATTAATAAGATTAAAACAAATACAAAAATAACCAGCTTGATTATCTTAGTCACAAATGCCTTCTTGGACATCTTTTCCATATAATCTTATTTTCCTGCTAAGTTTATAAATTTTATTGAAAATGGGTTTTTATCACTCTATATAGATAAAAAGCGATAGGTTTATAAATTAATTTTGGTTACTAAGGTAGTCTTTAATGGGGGAATCAATAAAAAATGGCAATAATAAATACAAAAAAGTACTTTTAAGCTAATTAATTTATTATAACAAATTATCTTAATAAGATTATTTTTTTCTTTTCAAAAAAATGTGGTGAAAAATATAAACAATGATATCAAAAACTATGGATGACGAAAAATCGAGTGAAAATCCTGAGAAGGGGCAATCAAAATTAGAAGTATTGATTATTTCTGATAATAAAAAATATAGTGATGCCGGAAAAGAATATCTTACTAATTTGATAACTGCGGATGGAAGCTCATTATTTGAAATTAGTAATTTGGCAATAGATGATTTAATTACAAATGGTGATCTACTAAAAGAAAGATCCAGTGGTAATAAAGATGTAAGTGTATATAGGCCTGATATTCTTTTTTTCGATATCCGCGAAAATATAGATGATAGAATAAAACTTTTGGGAGGTTATTTATCATCACATAAAAACTGTTTTACTATCGTTTCGATAGATGAAAGGAATTTTGATTTTTTAATTAATCATGATGGATGGAAAGATATACAAAGAAATGCAAATGGACTATCTTTATCTCAAACTTATCGGATGATTAGTAAAAAAAATGATTATAATAAATATTTCGAAAGAGTACTAAAGGAGATTCTGCCTGAAAATACCCTATCAATAATAAAACAGGTAAAATCAGGAACACTAAATGTAACAAAGCCAAGATATATAGATTTTACAAAATATGCCACATTCTCAAAAGAGATGAGAGAAAAATTTGGATCTGAATTAGTAGCAAAAAGCCTGGATATTCTTGCAACATTTAATCCAGATGAAACATACAAAATGCTTAAAAAAACTCTTCCAAAATATAGTGAAGATTCAATACCTCAGCATTGTTATCCTCCTTTCAAGGATTTTATTCCCATATCTTCTGCGGAAATAATTCCTATTATAAAAGACCAGGATAAAGGAATTACATCTGCTTATGTTCATATTCCATTTTGTATAAGTGAATGTAAATTTTGTGATTATTCTGTTGTTGAAGGGGTAAAAGAGGCTCCAGCGTATTTAAAAGATTTAAGAAAAGAACTAGAAACTATTTTTAATTCTACTGGATGGCGTACTTTATCACCTCAAGGAATGCACATTGGGGGCGGAACTCCTAGCACTTTATCTGTTGAATTAGTAAAAGAGCTTGGAGATTTATTAACTGATTTTTTCCCTAATTATCAGAAAAATAGCCGATTATCATTTGAAATTAGCCCAGCTGTAAATGAAGCCAAATTAGATGCCTATAAAAATATCGGGGCTTCAAGAGCAAGTGTAGGACTTCAAGTCATTAGAAATGAAGGATTATTAAAATGGCTTAAGAGGGTTTATGCTACAGGCAAAGGTGAAAAAGCTGTTCAAATGTTACTTAAAAGATGGCCAGATAATACAAACATTGACATGCTATATGGTATTCCTCAACAAACAATAGGTTCATGGGAGGAGGATTTAACCGCTGCCATTGAATTAGGAGTTCCATCAATAACATTTTATGATTTAAGAGTTTCTCCTAGAACCAGATTTGTTGAAAACCAACAATTCCCCAGTTTTTATGAAACAATGCTTATGCGTGTTATGGCTATAGAAAAGTTTTTAGAATCGGGGTATAAGCAAGTTTCAGATAATCAGGTTGTAGATAGCCGGGCTTTAAAAGAAATCGGGAATCAACCATATACTTACAGGGATGCTAAAAAAAGGGGGGGGAGCACATTGGGAATTGGACTTTCTTCTTATTCCATATTTCCAGGTTTAATATATTCCAATATAGGTGGAAAAGATCCTCATGAATCCAGTAAAATGATGGAAAATTATTCAAATGTAATTGAAGAAGGCAAACTTCCAGTAGATATAGGCAAGATATTAAATGAAGCAGAGCAAATGTCATTATTCATGATTCAAGGACTGAAATTATCCGGCATCAATAAACCTGCAAATGGTGTAGATACAAATCAGTTTAAAACAAGATTTGGCCAAACAATCTACCAGGCTTTTCCTCATGCAATTGCTTTGCAAGATGCAGGGATTCTTGAAAAGAAAGATGGTTACCTTGGCTTAACACACAAAGGATTGGCATTTGAACAACTTGTTCTTAAAAATTTCTATCAGCGTGGAATCAATACTGCATAGCCATTTTCGAAGAGTAAGTGTTCCTTAAGACTTCGAGAATATGCTCCACCATAACCAATATTCTTACATCATCATTGCTTAATTTTTTGCTTTGTTTTTTAATTGAATCTATAACTTCATTTCTTAACTCAATAAAATTTTCAGTTTTTTCAAATGAAAAATTATAGAATAAGTCATAATGTAATTTTATAGATTCAAGTACTTTTTTTAAAATATTAACAGCTTTTGGCCCTAGTTTAATTTTAAGTTCAACAATATCTCTTGCCGCATGCTTCAGGATATCTATAACTGTATCCAATGAAGAGAGAATATTAAACAATATGATGGTATCATTATGCTTTGAATAACCGATATTGTTCAATGTTTTTAAGTTGTAATTAATCAATCTTGTGATATTATCGTGCTTGTCTTGGAAGCCTTCAAGTAGAACATAATCCTCATTTTTTGTAGCTATGTAAAGATCATTCATCGTATCTATTAGTAATAAGAATATTCTCCTAAGGATAGTATCAAATTCCTTAATTGAAGAAATAGATATATTTTTCATTATAATGAAATTTCCTCTTTCTTGGATTATATCCAAACCTTGACAGATGCCTACTTCCTTATGAATTATTGAATTTATTGTAACTTTTTTATTAAGCCTATGGTAAAAAATATAAGGATTAGAATAAGTAAACTTTATTTGATTATAGCCTCTTATATACAGACCCCTTAATAAAAATATTAGCGAATCCTTATCAAGACCATCTACATTCACTTCAATAGTTGAAAGACTAGTTTCTTCTTCTTCCGCTTCAATTAAAAGTTTATTGCCTTCATCTCTAATATTCAACTCATCCCCCTTTTTAATACTATATTTCTGGGCCCATTTCCTTGGAAGGGAAATTAGCTGCGTGCTATTTGCTATCTGGATTACCTTTCTCCTGATTTTAACCACCCATAAATTTAACTGCTTATGGCATTAAAAATAACTAAATAATGAGTACACCCTTAGTCCTTGCTAATATAAGGTAATTATAACTCATATATAAATTTTTCTTTTTTATATAAAATTTAAGGAAATTATAAAATTTAAGCATAAAATATATAAAAATAATAGTATTCCCATATATTATAAAAATGCTCTCTTAAGAGCCAATAAAGAGGTGTCAAATTTAAGAACGGAGGTGAAAAAATGAACAGAAGAAACCTTAAAGACTTTGAAGATATAAACGAGATTTTGGACAGGAAATTGAAAGATGAATTTGATCTGTTTTATATGGATGACACCAAAGAGAGTTTCAAGGATAATTAAATAGGGGTGAATTAAAGATAATAGGATCTGTTTTCCTTTTCTTTTTTCTGTTTTTGATAATTAAGGCAATGAATAGTTGATTGCACTATGCGGTCTAGTCCAGCACTAATCCGCATTTCTTGCAGTAGAATTCCTCATTAGAATATTCAATATCCTTGCTTCCGCACTCAGAGCACACTTTAGTAGGGTCTTCACTCTTGATAGTTTCAAGACTTCTTGGACTTCTTCCGGAACGCGCCATATAAGAATAAGTGAATTATGCCATTTTTAAACATTTCGCTAAATTTTAGTTTCATTATTATTTAAAAAAATTCAAAATTATAGATAATTTTAAATATAACTAATTTTTACAGACAAATTAATTATTTGAATTAAAATGTCAGAAAACAAAGACGCATACACAATAAAGCATAATAGGCCTGACTGCATAGGCTGTGCAGCCTGCGAAGCAGTTGCCCCTGATTTCTGGGAGATGAAGGATGACAGCAAGTCCAGCATCAAAGGAGGAAATTGCCTTGAAAACGGGCAGGAAGAGAAGGGTATTGAAGAAAAAGATCTACAAATAAACAAAGATGCAGCAGACTCATGCCCTGTCAATGTAATCCACATAGTCAAGGCTGATGGAGAACAGATTATTTAATTCTTAAATTTTAATTTTTAACAAGTTTAATAAACTCTAATTCTAATATTCAATTATGTCAAGTACCAAATGTCCAAAATGCAGCTCTGGTAATATAAAAACGATTAGTTATCTGGGCATAGAATGCATCATATGCAATGATTGCGGATATGATGAAACCAAGCAGTATGAAGTTTATCCTGAAAAAAATAAATCCCAGAAACAAAAGGGAAAATATACTCCTTACAAGACCGGGGGATTTAAAAGATCCAGAAAATAGAAAACATTAAATATTAATTTAATTGTCAACAATAAATTAATATAGCAAAAAATAAGGGTGGTAATATGAAAAAATATCTTTTGATTTTGGGAGTTATTTCTATGGTAATATTGACTGCATGCGCGCAGCAATCTCAGCCAGCTGCACAGCCGGCGCATGAAAGGGAAATTGCTGTCATAGAGCCTGCTGGTGAAATGATTAAAGAGACAAAAGAAGAAACTGCTGTAGAAGAACCTGGATCTAAATCTGTTCCTCCTACAGTAGAGCCAAAAGATTTACCTGCCAAAACATCCTTAAAGGAATTTAACATGATAGCAAAGCAATGGGACTTTGAGCCATCAACAATATTTGTAACTGAAGGTGACAGGGTAAAATTAAATGTAAAGAGTGTAGATGTAACTCATGGGATTTCACTTGCAGAATTTGGCATTAATGAAATATTATCACCGGGAAAAACAGTAACAGTTGAATTCACAGCAGACAGGGCTGGTGAGTATATATTTTCCTGCTCAGTTCCGTGCGGAAAAGGGCATGGTGGAATGAGAGGAACATTGGTTGTAGAATAATATAAAAAATCAAACAGCCATTATGCTATAGCCAGCATCAACATAAATAACCTGCCCGGTTATGTTTTTGGACATATCAGAGCACAAGAACAATGCCATATTTGCAACATCATCCGCATTTATATTTCTTTTTAATGGAGCTTTTTGTTTTGCATGGATAAGCATCTTGTCAAAATCCCCGATTCCTGATGCTGCAAGTGTCTTTATTGGCCCTGCAGAGATTGTATTAACCCTTATCCCTCTGCTTCCTAAATCACTGGCAATATACCTTGCTGATGCCTCCAAAGCAGCCTTAGCAACCCCCATAACATTGTAATTAGGGACTACTTTCTCTGCTCCGTAATATGTCATGGCAATTACACTGCCATTATCATTCATCATAGGAACAACTCTTCTTGTAAGCTCAGCAAGTGAATAAGAGCTAACTTCCTGTGCAACCTGATAACCTCTCCTATCCACATCATAAAAATTACCTTGTAAATGGTCTTTCTTGGCAAAAGCTATGCTATGCACTAAAAAATCAACCTTGCCAAACTCATTTTCAACTTTATTGAAGAACTCTGTTAGCAGAACATCATCAACAACATCGCACTTCTCTGCAAGAGGATTGTCAAGCATCTTTAAGAGTGGCTTTACAAGTTGCTCAGCCCTTTCCTGGTAAGCTAAAGCAATCCTGACACCGTTATCATTCAACGCCTTGGCAATATGCCATGCTATGCTTGCATCATTAGCAACTCCAAAAACAACAGCCTTTTTTCCTTTTAGATTAAAATTTCCCATTTTCTCACCACCAAAAAATTTATTTGTTAAAGATTTTATAAAGATTCTCAAAGGATAAAGCATCATATAAAATTTTATCTTCAAAGGAATTTTTTTATTTCCCATCTATAAAAGAATTAGTAGTGGATTTATAAAGATTTTGAAAAGCAAAAGACAAATTTTAAATACTAGTCAAATTCTTCAGATTCCAATGAAAATGGGTGAAAGACTAATAGAATTCTACGGGACTGAATGCGTGCACTGCAAGGAAATGGTGCCAATAATAGCCCAGGTTGAAAAAGAATTAGGAGTGAAGATTACTAGGCTGGAAGTCTGGCATGACAGCAAAAATGCAAAGCTCCTGAAGGAATATGACATAGACGAGAATGGAAATGAGTTCTGTGGGGGAATTCCTTTTTTCTACAATGAAAAGACCGGCAAGAAGATTTGCGGCAACACAAAAATTGAGAAATTAAAGGCCTGGGCAGAAGGCAGGTAATTCTAGAAAGATTTATAAAAGATTTATTAATATTTTTATCTAATATTGAGTGTATAAATGGTTAAAAAAGTTGTGGAAAATTTCAAGGTAGAATATTTACAGGTTATGGATGAGAACGGCAAGGTAGATAAAAAGCTCATGCCAAATCTAAGTGCAAAGCAGATAAAAGAGATGTACGAGCTGATGATTCTTATCAGGACCTTTGATGACAAGGCCTTTTCCATGCAGAGGCAGGGCAGAATAGGGACATATATCTGCTACAAGGGCCAGGAAGCGTCTCAGATTGGAAGCACATATGCATTAAATGATAAAGACTGGATGTTTCCGATGTACAGGAATACTGCAGCCTATATTGCAAGAAAGCATCCTATGAGCATGATTTTGCAGTATTGGAGCGGGGATGAAAGAGGCCTTAAAAGCCCGGATAAACTAAATAATTTTCCCTTATCAATAGGCGTTGGAACCCAGGAGCCTTATGCTGTTGGATGCGCCTGGGCATCAAAATTAAAAAAGGAAAAGAATGTTTCTTTTGTATATTTCGGGGATGGAGGAACATCAAAAGGGGATTTCCATGAAGCGCTGAATTTTGCCGGTGTTTTTAAAGTTCCATGTATTTTTATTTGCGAAAACAACCAATATGCAATTTCTGTTCCAATAAAGCGGCAGACAAACTCAGAAACAATTGCTCAAAAAGCATTAGCTTACGGCATTGCCGGCATTCAGGTAGATGGAAATGATATTTTTGCTGTTTACAAGGCAGTAAAAGAAGCTGCTGATAATGCAAGAAAAGGGAAAGGAGCAACATTGATCGAATCAGTTACATACAGGCTATGTGACCATTCTACATCTGATGATGCAAAAAGATACAGGTCTGATAAAGAATTAAAGCAATGGCAAAAAAAAGACCCTGTAGACAGGCTTGAAAAGTATATGAAGGCAAATAAGCTGTTGAATGATAAATACAAAGACGAAGTTGCAAAAAAAGCAAAGGAAAAAGTGGAAAAAGAAGTCAGGATTTTTGAAAATATAAAAGATCCTGATCCGGATGATATCTTTAAATTTACTTTTGAAGAAATGACAGATGAGCTTAAAGAGCAGAATGAGGAGATAAAATAAAATGGCGAGGATGAATGTTGTCGAGGCTATAAATTCGGCATTGGACAATGAGCTAAAAAAAGACAAAAGAGTAATAGTCTTAGGTGAGGATGTTGGTGTAAACGGAGGAGTCTTTAGGGTTACAGATGGTTTACAGAAAAAACACGGCTCAGACAGAGTAGTAGATACACCATTAGCTGAGCTTGGCATAGTAGGAGCATCAATTGGTCTTGCAGTAAATGGAATGAGGCCAGTAGCAGAAATACAATTCTCTGGATTTATGTATGCTCCCTTTGACCAGTTATTCACTCATGCTGCAAGAATAAGAGGAAGAAGCAGAGGCAGATTTACAGTACCAATGGTTGTAAGGACTCCATATGGTGGAGGAATCAGGGCTTTAGAGCTGCATTGCGAATCCGGAGAAAGTTTTTTTGCCCATGCAACCGGCATGAAAGTGGTAATACCATCAAGGCCTTACGATGCAAAAGGCCTTTTAATATCTGCAATCAGGGATCCTGACCCTGTTATCTTTATGGAGCCTATGCGGGTTTATCGCGCAATAAAAGAAGAAGTCCCTGAAACAGAATATACTGTTCCCCTAGGCAAGGCAAACATCGAGCATGAAGGTTCCGACTTAACAGTCATCTCATACGGCGCAATGCTTAAATACACAAAGCAGGCCCTAGAAAAATCAGATTACTCGGCAGAAATTATAGATTTACGGACAATTGTACCATTAGACACTGAAACAATTATTAATTCAGTAAAAAAAACAGGAAGATGCGTTATAGTGCATGAAGCTCCCAAGACATGCGGCTTTGCAGCTGAAATCATTGCAAGAATAAATGAAAAATGCTTCTTTAATTTAGAGGCTCCGGTTGAAAGAGTTACTGGCTTTGATGTTGCATTCCCATTGGCCAAATCAGAAAATCATTATCTTCCAAGTGAAAAAAGAATCTTGAAAGCAGTAGATAAAGTTATGAAATAATGAAAAATTATAATTAAAAAATATTAAAACCTAAAATAAAATACCAAAATGGCTTTTGAATTTAAATTCCCGGATGTTGGTGAAGGAATCACTGAAGGGACTATTGTAAAATGGAAAGTAAAACAAGGGGATAAAGTTAATTCTGATCAAATCCTGGCAGAAGTTGAGACAGACAAGGCCATAGTTGAAATTCCAAGCCCAAAAAAAGGCACAATTCTTAAGCTGAATCACAAGGAAGGCGATACAATAAATGTTGGAGAAGTTCTTGCTGTTATTGGTGAAAAAGGGGAAAAAGTAAGTAAAAAGGCTCTAAAAAAGGAAGATAAAAAGCCATATACGGGCAGCGTTGTAGGATTTTTAGAGGAAGCTCCTGAAGAGGAAGAAGTATCAAAGCTGAAAAAAGCCGATGCAAAAGCAGGCAAATCCATAATAGCTGCTCCGAAAGCAAGAAAGCTTGCCAAAGAGCTTAATGTTAGCCTGGAAAATATTTCCGGAACAGGCCCGGGTGGAAGAATAACAGAGGATGATGTAAAAAAATCCTCATCAGGAAAGCCAGCTGCAAAAGTCACAAAAAAATACGATCTATTTGGATATGTTGACAGGGTTCCATTAAAAGGTATAAGGAAGATAACTGCCCAAAAGATGAGGGAAGCTGTTAGCAATGCAGCCTTGGTAACGCACCATGACCATGTTGATGTTACTACGCTTTCAGATTTAAGGAAAATAGAAAAGGAAAAAGCCGCTAAAAAAGGAGTTCACCTGACTTACCTTCCTTTCATTTTAAGGGCTACAATAAAATCACTAAAAAAACACCCGTTTGTTGCTTCAAGCGTTGAAGGAGATGAAATAATAATAAAGAAATATTACAACATAGGCGTTGCAATTGACACTCCGGACGGCTTAATAGTTCCAGTAGTAAAAGGGGCTGACCAGAAAAAATTATATGATTTGGCAAACGAAATAAACACTTATGTGGAAAAGGTCAAGAAAAGAAAGATTGACCTTATGGATTTAAAGGGAGGGGTTTTCACAATAACAAACATAGGGGTGATAGGAAGCACTTACTTCACACCTATAGTTAATTACCCTGAGACATGCATCTTAGGAACCGGAAGGATTGAAAAAAAGGTTGCTGTCAGGGATGATAAGATTGTGATAAGAAAAATAATGCCAATATCATTCACTTATGATCATCGCGTTCTTGATGGAGCAGAAGCAGCTAGGTTTATGAATGATTTGAGAAATATACTTGAAAAACCCGAAAGTTTGGTTAAATGAGATTAGGCATGAATTTCTAGAAGTTATTATCAAACCAAATCAGATTCTATATGTTCCAATTTTTTATTTGAAAAACTTTGATTGCCCAAATAAATCTCTTTTCCAACTAATTTAATCAATTTCCACCTTCATCCGAAAAAGTATATTTTTCTGAATAGCTATTGTATACTGCTTCTTTTAAAAATGTTATCCCAAAACTTCCTTTAACACACTCTTCTCATCTGTTTTCATTCCAATCTTATTGAAAAAACTGCATACATTTTTAATGTCTCTTTTTAAGTATTCTTCTGCCCTTGTATGCCTTAAAGTAGTGGTTTGAGACATATCAATAAAAACAGGAGTTTCATCAAAATTCAGTATATTAAATGCAGATAAGTCCGCATGTACCATCCCTACCTTGTATAATTTTTTTATATTATCTACAATCTTGTCAAAAAACTTTTTCTTGTTTTTTGGAATTTTATCTTTTAACTTTGGGGCAATATCATCATTTCTACCTATAAATTCCAGAACAAGGATATTGTTTGAGAATGTTAAAGGTATTGGAACATTAACCCCTGCTTCCCTTGCCTTGATTAAATTTCTATACTCCCTTTGAACCCAAGCAAAAATAACATTCCTTTTTCTCTTTTTTAAACTTAAATATCTTGGGTCTCCTTTAATATAATCATACATCTTGTTAAAATCGCAAGTTTCCAACCTGTAAACCTTAATCATCAACCTCTCTTCATCTTTTGTTAATGCAGAAAAGACATTGCTTTCTTTCCCTATGCTTATTGGGCTTTCAAGACCTTTAAAATGCCCTTGTGTAATAAGCTTGAATAGAGTCCTGTTTGTAAACTCATCAAATACTCCATGCTTTGTCTTGAAAGATTCTTTAGTCATTATATATAGTAAAATGCAACGAGTTTATAAAGTTTTGATTTTTTTCAGAAACAATATGAAAAAAATAACAACAAAAGACAGCTCAATTACTTTCTACAACGAGAAAGTTCAGGATTATTACCATTCTAAATCCGGAGCTAAAGAAGAAGCTTTTGAAAAGCATGCAAAAGCATTGAACATATATTCCAAAAAAAATCCGGTTATTTTTGACGTTTGTTTTGGCCTGGGATACAATACAGCAGCAGCATTAGACTTAATCAAAGGAAAAGCTGCAATTTACTGTTTTGAGAATGATATAGAAATACTTAAAAAAATCACTGAAATAGATGCAGACTTTAAAAGTTACAATATTATTAAAAAATTCATAAAGAATTTTCTTGATAACAATATAAAAATCTACGAAGAAAACAATATAAAATTGGTTATGATCTTTGGCGATGCAAGGAAAAAAATAAAAAACATCAGGGAAAAAGCAGATTTTGTGTTTTTTGACTCATTTTCCCCTTCAAAAATGCCAAAAATGTGGACAAAAGAGTTCTTTTCAGACATCAGAGAAAAAATGAAACAAAACTCAAAATTAAGCACCTATTCCTGCGCAAAGTTCATAAGAAATAACTTAAAAGAAGCAGGTTTTAAAGTGAAAGACGGCCCAATCATAGGAAGAAACAGCCCGGGAACTATAGCCATAAACATAAAATAAAATCTAAATCATAAAAACATATTATATCTTGATTTTCCCCTTATGCCAGTCAATCAAAAGCTGCACTGCAGCCCTTTTTTCATCCACAATCCCTTTTTTCAATAACATATTTTTTTTCTTTCCGATTTCACATAAAATTTCATCAGAATCAAGCTTTGGATCAATATCATATTCTTTTTCAAGAGCAGCAGGATTATTTTTCCTGAATATTTCAATAAGCTTATACGCAACAAGGTCAGGATCTTTTAGTTTTGACGGGCTTATCCCTGACATTAAGCCTAATCTTGTCTCATCTCTGTCTCCATACGGAACAACACCAGGAGTGTCAAAAAGTGTTAAGTTGCCTTTTCCTGTAATTAACTGCAACCCCCTTGTAAATCCTGATTCAGAGCTTGTTCCTGCTCTGCCCTTTTTAGACAACCTGTTGATCAAAGTGCTTTTTCCTGTATTTGGATAGCCAATCACAGCAACCTTAATGTTTTCTTTGTTTATTTTGCTTTTTATCAATTTAATAAACTCATTTACTGACTTCAAATTCTTGGCTGACATCAAAATATAATCCAGTTTGCTGTAATCTTTTTTTATTTTTTTAATTACAGATTTGGAAACAATATCAGACTTGTTGATTATAAGAATCTGTTTTCTGCCGATTTTTTTAATATATTCTTCAAGTTTTCTGTTTCTTGTCAATTCAACCATTCTTGCATCAAGAACTTCCAAAACTACATCAGCCTTCTTTATTATATCCTGCACAACAATCCAAAATCCTTTTTTCATAATACTCAGATAAAATAATCCTGTTTATATAATCTTTCATTTGAGTAATAGAAATAAATGCTTTAATCAAAATGGTCTTCATAAGTAAATGTCCTGTTAAAGCCTTCATAAGTGCAGCTTCCCTTTAATTCTATTATATTGCCATCCAAGAATTCCCTGTACATTCTAACAAGATTATTGCAGTCCTGACATCTTCTAAAACAAGTTCCTATCTCAACTTCAAATTCCCTTTCGTTTTTCTTGGTTAATTTTGAAGGGACCTCTGAATTTGCCATAAACTGCCCGTATATATTAGCCACAAAACTGTCATCAGTAAATCTTTCTGACAGCTCAATATGAAGCATGCATTTCTTCGGGCTTTGATTGCTTACCATCTCTTTTTTTATGGTAATGCAATGCCCGTTCTTCATCTTATACTCATTGTCTTTTTTCTGCTGCACTAGTACATTAGGAAGCTTTATGCTTCCATCAGAATTAAATTCAACCATTATAACTCCCAGCTGCCAGATTCATTACCCCTTGAGCAAACTGCATATTCAATTTTTCTTTTGACTAATTTTTCATAGGCTTGAAGAGCAACCTGAGGTGTATTATTGTTTCCAGAAAGATGGCCCAATAATGCTAAAGACAGATTCTTCCCCTTTTTCTGGATCAAAGAGCTTGCACGAACATTGCTCAGATGCCCTTCATCAGAAAGTATCCAGTTCTTGAGAAAAGCAGGGTAAGGGCCGTTTATTACCATGTCAATATCATGGTTGGATTCAAGCAAAACACCTTTTAATTTTGGAATAGAGCATTCTATCTCCTTTGTTATTGCTCCTGTATCTGTAAATAAGCCGAATTTCCCGATTATAAACCCACAGGAACTGACACTATGGGAAGTAAGCACTGGCTTTATCCTGAAATTTTTTACCTTAAAGCTCCTGTCAATGGAAAATACCTTGCTCTTGATATTCCCAAGCTTAAATCCGGCTTCTGAAAAGGTCTGCTTTGTCATATAAACAGGAATATTGAATCTTCTTGAAATAACACCTGCACCTGAAATATGGTCATGATGCCCATGCGTTAATAATATCCCGTCGACATTATCAATATCTTTGCCCAACCTTTCCATCCTGGATTCAATCTCCCTGCCGCTCTTGCCTGCATCAATCAGAACAGAAGTATTTTTATCCTCAACCAAACAGGAATTTCCATTGCTTCCGGATGCTATGACAGAAATTTTCATTCATTCACCTTTTTTAATTTGTCAATGAAGTAATTGTTTATATAGTTTTTCTATTGTAAATTTAAAAAATTAACTCAAAAACTTATTCTAAAAATATCTTTTCAAAAATTCTTCTCCTTTCATAATAATAAAAAGCAAATATGTTTTTTTATTTTATTTTTTCTTCCGATAGTATCTTTGCTGAATATGGGTCATGCACAGCAGCAATTATTACATCCTTGCTTGTAACATCAGAATCATAAATTAAAGATACTCCATTGCTTAATCTCTCAACTTCCAACACACCTAAAATGCTCTTTAAATCATATTCAATTGCAGGCCCGCATGAGCCACAAAATACGCCTTCGATATTCAATAAGAGCTTTTTTTTACCTTCGTACTCAGGCTCTACTTCGATATCAGCCATCTCAGGCATTCCATGGATCTCAGCCATTTCTTTGATATTGCCTAAAGGCTTTTGGTTTACAGGAATATTCCCATAAACCAATCCTGCAACAGGCGCAACAACTAAATAGTTTAAAATTACCCAGCTTACTGCTAAAAATATAATTGCATATGCGATGTTTTTCCAGTTCTTTTTCATTGTGCTTATATTGCAAACCCCGCTTTTTCTTTTTACCAGGTAAAGGCTGATTAAAATCATTAATATTACTCCAGAAACTATGCTGACTAAATGAAACTGGTGCATAACTGCCATACTAATTGCAGTTCCAAAACCCAAAAGAATCAAAACTACAGGTGCAATGCAGCAAGTTACTGCTGTAAAACCTCCAGCAATACCTGCCCACAAGTAGCTCTTTTTCTTTTCCTTATTTTTTTGCTCTGTATTTTCCATTATAAGTTCACTAAAATATTTTCCATCCGGCAAATATGAATGCAAGGCCGATTATAGCAACAATAAGGCCATATGTCATAAATACTCCGTGGTTGTGATGCCCATGTTCTTCTTCATTACCCATATCACTCATTGAATTTTCCATATCCATATTTGCTTCCATATTCTGGCCTTGTCCAAGTAGAGCTGTATGTGCGCTTGGAGGTAGTATAGAAAAAATAATACCGCCAATGCCTAAAATCAATCCAATTATAATCAAAATTTTATCCATTTTAATCTCCTTTATTTTTTAATCAAATTATTTATTACCATTTTTTTTCAAAAACCTGTACAATAAAAATAAAAATACTAATAATATTACCACTCCAATTATGTTTGACAACTTCAATGATAATACTTTTTCCTGAAATGAATAAACAATACTAGTCATACTCCCCAATCCCAGGTTATTTGTGATATAAGTTCCGCCATAAATAACAAAGACAAGGCCCAGTGCAATAAATAAGATAGCTGCAATCAAATTAGTGGAATGTACTCTTATTTTTTTATTAAAAACAGTAAATTCAAGTTCTTTGCCCTGTATGAATTTGCTTTTTGAAAAATTATACTTGTCAAATAAAAATGACATCAAAAACAATGGAACGAAAATGCCAAGGGAATAAAAGAACATCAAAAATGCAGAGTAGATATAATTATTAAGTATTGATGCAATCAATAAAATCCCAACCACAATAGGGCCAGTGCATGCAGTCCATCCAATTGCGAAAAAAATACCATACAAAAACAATCCTATCGCATTATTCTTTATTTTTCCCTTAGTCTTGATAAATGTAAATCCTTTGCCAAAAAAAGCCATAACCCCCATTGCAATGATAAATAAACCGGCTATTGTGACAAGCAGCCTGTTGTTTTGCTGTAGCTCGGTAATAGTTGACCCAATAAAAGTTGCAATCAATCCGAGAGCTACAAATACAGGCATAAACCCAAGAAAAAATGCAAATGTAGATTTGGTTATCTGCTTTCTTTCCTCAAAAGTATATGCAAAAAATGCAGGCAATATTCCTAAACTGCATGGGCTAATGATGCTTATAATCCCGGCCAGAAATGCTATGATAAAAGAAATGTTCTTGAAATAAAAATCCGCCTGGTTATTGTTATAATCTAAAATTTTCTGCAGCCCTATTGGAAAGTCTGATTGTGAGGAAACACTAAAGCTAAATGCCATTAAAAAAAATACAGCCAACAATAGAACAAAGATTTTTTTGTTTTCATTTAATAGTTCCATGTTCTTTGATAACTGATTGTTTTATTGACTCTATTAAAATAAAAATCAATAATCAAATTATTTACTGGCTTTGCTGCTGAACAGGCTCTATTATTTTGTTTGTAGTAAGGTCTTTGTAAACAATACTTGCCTCTAAAACTTCCACTTTCCTAAAAACATAAGAGCCATCATCCTCTATAGTACCGACCTGTCCCCAAACTCGCGAAAAGCCTTCATAAGCATTTAGATCCCCATTCAATATCACTGTCGGAACTTTTTCAATATCATATTTTTTAATTAAGTCCTTTCCTTCAGGTGATGTAATATCCAATATTTTTTCTTCATCTATTGCAATGCCCATTATTAACAAAATTTCCTTATGTAAATCCACACCATAGCATCCATCACAAGAAACGTCATCAATCATTGTTAATTCCACCAATCCCCTTACTTTGCCAGTATCAGTTTCAACATAAGGAGCTTGGCTTTGAATTACATACTGCCCTTTATTTTCTGTTATGCCCTGCTGGCTAAGGCTTTGCGCAATAGCAGGATATGCATCTATATGTTTTGATAAAAGAATTGCCGGAAGCTTTTCAATATTTAACTGTGAAATCAGTTCTTTTGCCCTCGAGTCTGAAAAGTCAAGTTCCTCTTCATTTGCTATAAAGACTCCATTCTGCACTAAGTTTAATATTAAAACCCCAAGGTCTGCGCAGGCCTCGCAATTTTTGTCATTTATTAAAATACTGGAAACCTTGCCTACAATCTCGTTTGTCACGGCATCTTCATAAGGCACTGCAACAGCATCAAATACTAATGCATCATCTACTTTTTTAAAATTCTGGATATCGGCTTTATCTGTTTCTCCTGTTATTACAATATTTGGCAGCTTCTCAATGCCATATTTTTCAATAAGCTTTTTGGCTTCTCTTGAATTGCCTTTTAGTGATTTTTCATCAAGAATTTTCAAATCAGAATCTTTGAGGGCATTAATTATTTCATCAGCATCAAAACAGTCTGCACAAGTTGAAGAAAGCTTGATGATTTCAATTTCTGCCGGCTTTGCAAGCTCTCTTGCCTCAGCCATTTTCTCGTCAAGGCTGCTCCCGATAGTAAAAACATAAAAGGAATTAAAAATTAATATTCCCAACAATACAAAAACTCCTGCTGCAATAAATTTATGCAGGTTAGTTTCTTTTGTCATTATTTAACAGCCACCTACCATTGTCGGCAAATTATTTAGATTATTAGACAAGCCACCGCTGCTCTGGCCAGTAGATACTGTGCTTTTTTTGCTGCTCACGCTTAGTGTCTCTAAATCGTTATTCAGCTTATTTTTTAACCCAACTAATTCAACTGCCTGCACTCCGGAAATCAAAATTAACAATGCTAATGCAATTGCCATTACCCAGAACTTCATATTTGGGTTTGTGTTTTTACTGCCTGTATGCCTGTGCTCATGAGCTTTATGCTTATGATGCTCTGCATGTTTTTTATGCTCTTCCATTTTAACAACCTCCTACCATTCCTGGCAAGCTTTTTAATTGAGATGGGTCAGTCCCGGCAACTTCCATAGCCAAGCCAACCATATTTCTTGGGAAAAACATTGTTTTCCATTTCATAACTTCCCTTAAAACTTCTGCATCCGAATAATCAGTATTTTGCATCAATCCCATTGTTAATGAAAGGACTGCAGGATTGTGCTTGCAGCCGCATCTTGACTTTCCATCTTTTGTTATGCCCTGCGGGCCAATACCACAGCAGAACTCGCATGAAATTCCCCTTGGATTTGCAGCAAGGTTAATGTATCTCTGCCATGTTTCAGGATCATTGTTTTTTACTTCTTCGTTTAAGCTGTAATACCACTTCGCAAGATATTCCATTGAAGTTACAGGGTCATCAAACGTAATTCCTCCCAAAGCTCCGCTATATTCCGGAGTTCCTGTTGGTATCATAATGCTTATTGCATCTTCCTCGCTTTGTATAGAATTTAACTCGGGAAATAAAGATGCAAGAGCCATGGCTGTTGAGGTTATTTCATTAACATCAACACTTGATAAATCAAGCTGGCCTGAATGCCTGCTTCCTAAGAATATAGAACTCTTTGATGCAGCCCCTGTCATCACACCAAAAGAAGAGGAAATTGAAGAAATCTGAACTTGATTAAACAGAATCAGAATGCCTGCTATCAAAAGAGAAGCCATCATGAAATTTTCAAGTTTCTTGTGGGATAAAAAATCTGCTTTCATTTAGAGATATATTAACTGGATTTTATATATAAGTTATCATAAAAACAGTAAATAAAAATACTGTTTTTTTGCCTAAAACAGGCTTATTATAGCTTATTACCGTTCATAAAGGTTTTATTGCCTTTTTTAAGCAAAACAGAGCTATAATTTCCCCAATCTTCTCTTTTATAAATTTGTACAATAGCTATATTGGTGTTTTAACTTTATGTTTAATCCACTCAGTATATGAATTAAAAGTAAGTAAAATTTAAATAGTTTGTTAAAAAAATAAACTTAATATAATAGATTGATATAGTGTTCTAAAAAGCCAAACTTATGAAATAAATAAATTATAATTTTAAAATGAAAACAGACCCAATCTGCGGAATGAAAGGGACAATCAAAGCTCATGGACACTATTTTTGCAGCCAGAATTGCATTGAAAAATATGAAAAGCAGAACAATATCAAGCATTGCTTAAGCTGTCATGTCAAAGGTGCACATCATCCCTGGTATAAGGAAAAAATTTTTATTGTTGGCTTTATTACAATAGCTATAATCATACTTGCTTATTTTTTCTCAGAAAAGCTTTTTGAAGCCTTTGTCGATTACTTTAAGCTGATATGGTGGGCTATTTTAATAGGATTATTTATAGGGGGCATTATTGATCACCTAATCCCAAACCAATATATTTCAAAATACTTGTCAAAGCACAAAAAGATAACAATAGTCTATGCTGTTGTTTTTGGGTTTTTGATGTCTGCCTGTAGCCATGGAATCCTGGCTATTTCTATGGAGCTGTATAAGAAAGGAGCCTCAATAGCCGCTGTTATTGCTTTTTTACTTTCAAGCCCCTGGGCTAATTTGCCAATCACAATTCTATTGTTTAGTTTTTTTGGGGCTAAAGCACTGCTTCTTGTTTTAGCTGCTATTGTTATTGCAGCTATAACTGGATTGATTTACCAGATATTGGAAAAAAATAAAATGATAGAGCAGAGCAAAAACATAGCTAATGTTGATGAATCATTTTCTATAAGAAAAGACATCAAAAAAAGGTGGAAGAAATATGAGTTTAATTTTGACAATAATGCTGAGACAGTAAAAGGAGTCTTAAAAGGATCCTGGGCATTGGCAAAGATGGTTGTGTGGTGGATTTTAATAGGCATGATTTTAGCAAGTTTTGCAAGGGCTTTTGTTCCCACAGAAATATTCCATCAATTTTTAGGCCCTACATTATTGGGATTGTTTATAACTCTAATCATAGCAACGATAATAGAAGTATGTTCAGAAGGTTCCTCACCTTTGGCATTTGAGCTTTACAGCCAAACTGGAGCGTTTGGAAATAGTTTTGTGTTTTTGATGGCCGGAGTAGCAACCGATTATACAGAGATAGGCCTCATATGGAGCAACATTGGAAAAAAAGCAGCAATCTGGCTTCCAATTGTAACAGTTCCGCAAATTGTATTGGTAGGTATATTATTCAACATTTTGCTCTAAAACAACTGTATATTTAACTAAAAACACAAGGTTTTTATAGGGAAAAAACACTTCTATAGTAAAATAGGAGCTTATGGAAACAAAAAAACTCGGTTTTCTTATATTGGGAATAAGTGTTATGTTAGGCTTAGTTATGTTCAGCTTTATTAGTTCACTTGGCGCTCAGGGAAATGCCATGAATTGCAATCCAACTCAGGAATGCCAACAGCTGAATTCTGTGTTAGGAATATCACATATAGCAGTCGGCTTTTTGGCATTTATTTTTGCATTAGGATTCTATTTGCTATTTTTCAACAAAGATCAGGGAGATGTATTAAAGAGATATTATGATGAAAAGCTGGAAAAAAATGTTGAGAATAAGAACAATGACAAATTCTCATTATTGTTAAGGCCTTTGGATGAAAATGAAAGAAAGGTTTTGACTGCAATCAAAGAACAGGATGGCATTACACAATCAACTTTAAAATACAGGGCTGATTTATCAAAAGCAAAGATAAGCCAGATACTGACTGATTTTGAAAGAAAAAACTTGATTGCAAGAAAAGCAAAAGGCAAGACATATTCTGTTTTTTTAACAAACAATTTCTAGAAAACAAAAAACTATAAATATAACCTCTTTATTGCAATTTTACGGTGATGTTAATAATGGACATAGGGAAAACTTTTACAAAGAAAAGAGTCATTTTTATTTTGTTGTTTGCTGTTTTTGCGTTTATCACGCAAAGGATAAACTTTTCCCCTTTAGTTGGGGCTGAAAATCAGTTCTTTACATTATTCCAGTTCTTTGGACCGATAGCAGGAGCATTTCTAGGCCCTGTTTTTGGAGTTATTGCTGTCTTCCTGGCAGAATTAGTTGATTTTATAGTTGTTGGGAAAGAATTAACTTTAATTAATATTATGAGATTTGCTCCTATGCTATTTGCAACATATTACTTTGCAAGCAATAAGAAAAGGCTAAATGCAATAATTCCTTTAATAGCAATAGGCTTGTTTGTACTGCATCCGGTTGGAAGGCAAGTCTGGTTTTTTGCATTGTTCGGGACAATACCTATAATTGCAACATTACTGACAAAAAAATATTCAATGAGCGTTCCATTAAGGAGCTTAGGCGCAACATTCACAGCCCAATCTGTAGGCGGCGCATTATGGGTATGGACAGTCCCTATGACAGCAGGACAATGGATTGCATTAATACCGGTAGTTGCTTATGAAAGAGTTTTGTTTGCACTGGGAATAGGAATTTCCTTTATTGCCTTGAATGCATTGCTTAACAAAGTTCTTGTAAAATTAGACTTAAAGATTCCAAGCGATGTCTTAAGAATAGAGAAAAAGTTTACTTTAAGGGCTTAATTCTATTTTTTTTATTTTTAATTATATTAAAAATATTCTAGAATTATTGTTCTTTTTATCTCATATGAGCTTCATGGGGTTTAGTATCATCCTTCCCAGAAGTTTCCTGTTTTTGCTCAGCAGATTCTGTATTTTCAGCTTTTTGCTCTGTTTCCGCATTACTTTGCTGTTGTTCAGTATTCTGAGATGATTGCTCAGAACTCTGTTGGCTATCAGTTTTAGGGACTCCTTCCTTTACATCTTTTTCTACCAATATTTGCTTGACTTTTTCCTTGTCATCCTTTTCTCTTTCCCACTTTTTCCTTTTCCATTTTTCTTTTATTGTATCAATAAGGAGCCATAGCAAGAAAATAATAACTAATGCCAGGACAATATATCCTATAACCATTGCAATATTGTTTATTATTATTAAAAATCCCATTTTTGCTGTTAAGCTCTTAGTAATTTAATGTTATTTAAAAATTTTTCTAAGCTATTATATAAAGGACAGAAACAAAGTTAATATTTAATACAATAAAAGAAGAGCAGATTGGTGTTTATGGGTTGTAAATCTTTTGTACTAACAAAGCATCTTCCTCAATATTAGGGCTTTCTGAGATTGCAACACCTTTGACCTTAAAGTCCTTTAATGCTTTGATTAGTTCTCTGTACTTTAGATCAGACTCTTTAAGGTTTAGATGATGTTTTTCTCCTTTTTCACCATATGCTATTCCGGTAAGATGGATATGCATGTTTTCCAACCCTTTTTTTCCTAATTTCTTTTCAATTGATTCCAGAATGCTGCAAAATTCCTTGTAAGAGTTGTTTTTTCCGTTTGATCTTGCATGCAGATGAGCAAAATCAACACACGGCATTACATTGTCAATTTCTGCACTTAATTCCAGTATCTCGTCAATATTGCCGAACTGCGTTTCCTTGCCTGTTGTTTCCGGCCTTATCCAGATCTTATTTCCTTCCTCTTTCAGTTTTTCACTAATCTCTTTTATTGAGCTCTTTATCCTGTTAAATGCCTCTTCTTTAGTGCTTTTCTGGTAAAATCCTGCATGAAACGTTACAGACCAGGCTCCGCATAAGTTTGCTATTCTTGCAGAATTTAAAATCCTGGAAATGCTTGCCTTGAGCTTTTCCTTTTCAAGAGAATTTAAATTAATAAAATAAGGGGCATGGCAAGTCAATACTATTTTGTTTTCTTCTGCACTTTTCCTGACTTCAGGAGCTTTTTCCTTGCTTATGTTTACACTTCTAACAAATTCCAATTCCATTGCATCCAGATCCAGTTCTCTTACTCCATTAATGCCTTCTGCTGTAGTGCTGCCCTTGCTGCTAATGGGAATTCCTGCTGTGCCAAAAAGAAGTTTCTTCATTTTTATCTATAAATAAAAATAAATCAAATATAAATCTTTCTTTACTTGGACTTAAAACTAAAATTTAATAATTCAAGATACTTTTACTATAATCAAAACATTTATATAATTTAGAAAAGAGATAAAATAAATAAAAACTATAAGGGTGGTAAATATGAACGTAAAAGTATACAGCACAAAAACATGTCCATGGTGCCATAAAGTAAAGGAGTTTTTAACAGAAAAAAATGTAAAGTTCGACAACGTAGATGTTGGGGAAGACAAAGAAGCACACAAGGAAATGGTAGATAAGTCAGACCAGATGGGAGTTCCTGTAACAGATATTGACGGGAAAATAATAGTGGGCTTTGACAAGGAACAATTAGAAAAAGCTCTTGCTGGTTAAACATTTTAATATGCTTTAACCTTTTTCTTCTTTCTTAACTTCAGCCTTTAATCTTCCTAATCCATACTCATTCATATCAACATATTTCATATACTCAGATAAAGCAGGATGGACTTCTTTTGTCTTAAGATACATTTGCTGCGCAATATGCCTATAAGTAGGATGGCCTTGCTCCACACTTCTTAACTCTGATATCCAATATACTGACCTTAAATTCATCTTCATGTACCATCTTACTTTGTAAGCAAACGGCACAATATACTGGGATTCTTTAGGAAATTTATTGTAGATTTCTTTGTAAGCATGCTCTGCTTTGCCCATAGCCTCTCTAAAATCATTTTCAAATCCAGCACTTTCTATTTCTTCAGGAACATAAAAGCCGTGCAAAGTTGTTAAGTTCTGCCTTTCTTGGGTTAACATCCTATGCCTCTGCAAATCTCTATAAGAGCCGAAATCCGTCAGAACATCAAAAGTATAATAACAGTTTTCAAAAGCCCTCGGCGGCTTATGCCTCCTATTCTGCCTTAAATCCAAAAAACTCAATAATTTCTTTCTCTCATCAATATTCATATCTTTTATTATCTGCCTTAATTGGGATAATGGTAATTTCGAATTTTCATACAATAAAGATGAAAGAACTTTTTCCTCAGCATCTTCATCATAATCAACAAGCTCTAATGCCTCTTTTTTTCCCACTTCAATTTCAGTAAGCCTTTTTGTCTCATCCAAAACAAAATTTGCTGTATTTTTTAAAAAATCAAAAGAACCCTTAAAGTGCTTATTATCCGGCCTGCACCTCCTAACAAAAGATGGAATTACACTATTTAGTTCTGTCTGTACATTATCTGCTAAATTATTCATCTCACTTAAATTATCAGCCCTGAATCTTAATATTAAGTTTTCAAAAAATCTCCCATTCCCAAAAATTCCAAGATTAGTCAATGTTGATGCAGGTAATAATCCTCTTAAAGCATCGCATGCTCTTGCCCTTACAGAAAACTTGTATGCAATATCAGGAACATTTTCTTCCTGGGAAAATTTTTCCATTACAAATTTCTTCATCGGATCTATAAGATTAGCATAAGTATCAAACAAAAATCTATTTGCTTGTAAATAAAGTTCTGCTAGCTCTGATTTCATAATTTTTGGCTCTTTGTAAAACTGATAATCATTATCTACTTTTTTATCGAAAAAAAGATATCTTGTAGATTTTTCCAAGGGAGAACCTCCTATCCTTGGATTTTCAAGCGCCTTGGAAGCCAGATTAGAAACGTTCTCGCACGCAAGATGTGCCCCACCTAATTCACCAATAGAATCATCGCCATATCCATCCAAGATCCTGTCATAAAAATTCTGGGCTTTTTCAATTGCAAGAGCCTCATTTCCTGATTCTTTGCCAATAGTCACAATTTCCTTAAAAGCTCCCTCATCACTCAGAATAAATTCATCCAAAAGCAGCCTTCTTAAGCTTTTAGAAGAACGGGAATAACGGGAAAACAGAGCTCCTTTAATCACCTCTGGAAGATTCTTTAAAACAAAAACATCCCTATCAAGATTGCTTACAAACGGAATTAATGCCTTTTTTTCCTCTTCATTAAACTGCTCTATCATAAAACCCCATTAAAATTAATCTGGAAAATTTTAAATAGGTTTTGGTTTTAAAACCAAAGATTTATATAGTGATAAACATACTTTCAAGTAAGATAATTAAAAACTATATGGAGGTAACCAACATGAAAGGCGGAGAAGGATGTGGTGGCGGTTGTGGAAAAACCGGCGATGAATGTTGCTAAATAGCAGCTAAACTTTTATTTTTTCTTATTTTTTTTAATTAATGATTATTCAGATTTTTCTAGCAAAACTAATAAAGCCAGAATGCCCTATAGCCTGGCTTCTTGGCCTTACTTTCCTTTCATCAATTTCCCATTCTCTTTCAATGATCTCAGAAGTCTTCAGATAAACAAAATCCTCATGCTTTCTTATAGTATTGACAAAATCCATTATTTGAGGTATGGATGGGCTGTAAGATATTAAAAAGCCTCCAACCTTTAAGGCATTTTTTGCGCTTTCGGCTGCTTTCCATGGCTCCGGCAGGTCTAAAACAACCAAATCCACGTTTTTTTCATCAATGCCATCATAAATATTCTTATTCCTGACTTTTACATTTTTCAGGCCTAAATAACCGATATTATGCTCCACTATCTTCACAAAATCTTCCCTTATCTCGTAACTGATGACTTCTTTGGCAATATTTGCCAGAAAACAAGCCAAAGCTCCTGAGCCAGATCCTGCATCCACAACTACACTTTTGTTATTAATCGCAGTTTCAGATACAATTAACCCAATATCCTTCAAAGGAATTATCTGAGCGCCCCTTTTTATTCTCTTATACAAATCAATAAAAGAAGAATCAAAAACAGTAAATTTCTTTCCTGTGTTTGAAACTACTTTTATTCCGGATTTAGCTTTTTTTATGTCCTCTTTCTTAAAATAGCCAAATTGAGTATGCAAATCCTTATCATTATCATTAACCAGAAATTTCCTTCCAATCTTATTCATTAGTATTTTAGCCATTTTTATCTAAGAATTAGAACTAAATTTAAAAACATTTTTATATTGGGCTTAAGATAATAAGAACGAGGTGAGAATATTGGCCAAACAAAAAGACAAGAAAAAGAAAAGCAAAAAACCGGTTAAAAAACAGTCAAAATCAAAGAAACCGAATGTATGCGAGTTTTGCTGATTAATTTACATTATTTTCATTAGCAATTTAGAAATATAGTTAAATCTAACTTCCATTTAGAAAAATAAAAATAATAAAAGAAATACTTATTTCTTCTTTTTTGCCGGCTTATCATTGCATCCGCAACCATCAGGCTTGATCAGTATTAAAAGGCCTTTAATTGCAAATAAAGAACCTAGCACTACCCATATATCCCATGTTGTATAGAGCCTTACCAAGATTAAGATTGCTCCAAAAACAATCAGCTTCAATGCACAACATTTTCTACACAAACCTTCATTACTTCCACCCATTAAAAAACACCTCCTTTTTTGATATTATTATGGTTTTTTGATATTATTGTTTAAAAACTTTTGGATAATAAAGAGGTTGGTGTGAAAATAAGTGCTTGCGCGTAAATTGCCAAATTGATAAGCTCCGCAGGATGTGTTATATGACCTGAGCAACGTATAGCGTTGCGAAGTTGAGAGTCCCTCTAAGACCCCGCACAAGCACGAATTGGATTTTTGCACTAACCTCAATAATAAAAGATAATGAACGGGCCAGGGGGGATTCGAACCCACGACCTACAGCTTAGAAGGCTTTAGCGGTCAAATTTATGGTTTGACAGTCGCTCTGTCCAAGCTGAGCTACTGGCCCATTGCTCAATGTAAGAGATTTGATTATTTATTTATAAATCTTTCAGAATTTAAACCAATTTAATTTACTGCTGCACATTAGCGTCATCCCAGTCAGAAGCCCGCATAGAACATTGTTTTTTGTTTTCCCAGAAATAAAAGCAATCTGCTCCAAATTTTTCATGTATAACGCAGTCTGAACAGCATGGTGCTGCAATTCTAGCCCCTGGTGGAGTTATTTTTCCTGCCATTTTAATATTAAGAATAAGCTAGTATAAAAATTTTATGGTAAAAATTTTTCCGGATGCTTTATCTTCTGAGGCAAATATTTTTCTATAACATAGTTAAGTCCCCATTTTGCCAATGCCTGCTGCTCTGCCCTGACTTTCATGCTTTGCAGCTGTTTTAATGCCTTTTGCCATTCCTTATGGTGCAGTATAAAAGGATCATTCTTTAGTAAATCTTTGATTTTTTTTAGGTCAACGTCTTTTAGCGGATGAGATGGAAGTTTATAATCAACAATATCCTGTGGTGTTATTCCCAGAAATTTTGCCTTTGGAACGCAAAAATATTCGTTTATATGCGCTGCATTACCAGAGCCAACTTTTAATGTCCTGTAGATTGATCCAATGCCGTAAGGATCTCCATCAACAAATACATACACTGGAAGTTTTTTTGTATCGCTTAATCTCCTGATAAACCTCCTTAAGGCTCTAGTTGGAACTCCGCCCATTGAAATCAATATGCAATTTGATTTTTTCCAGTAATTATGCTTAACTAATCTCTGGAACATACCTGCGGTCTCTATTGCCAGGATAAATTTAGCATTAGTGTCAAATTTCAGGTGCTCAACAGATGTTGGGATTGAATATGCTCCTGAGCCGAATTTAGTGCAATCGATTTTTATCTCTTTTCCGGTGTCAGGATCCTTGTCAACAACAATCAGCTTTCCTGCAACTTCCCCTCCTTTTTCTTCTGGAATAAATCCCATCTGCTCACGATTGACCATCATCATTGCTTCAACATCTTCCATCACCGTATCGGATTCCGGCTGTTCCTTAAAAGCAGCTTCTGCCCAGTTCTTGGAAATATAATACATCTCTCTTTTTGTTGTAATATCATCATTTTGAATAACTGATTTTGCGTGAGCCATCATTCTCAGAGTCTGGGCAAATGTCTTGATTGTAGCAGCAGTTAAAGTCCTTTCTTTCATCTTTCCAAGCAGCTCAAAAAAGCCGTCTTTTGGATCATACTTTACATTGCTTAATGCCCTTAAAGGCATCTTTAATTCAGGAGCTCTTTTCTTTTTTATTCTGGTATAAACATCATTGCCTATATTTTGAATTTCATTTAACGCTACATTGCTTTTTGTTTTTTTCATTTTGTTATTATTTCATTAGTTGTATTTTATTGTGTATTTTTATTTTAATGTTTTTTAATCATTTTTTGCGATTTCTTAATTGGATTTTTTGTTATTGGAACTTTTTTATTGGCTTTATTTTATTTCTCTTTTGATTCATTCTTTTCTTCTTGATCATCTTCCTTTTCTTCTTTTCCAATATTAGCAAACTCCTCATCATATTCCAAGTTTTTTGCCTCAACCTGTTCTAATTTTCCCCTTTTCTTTTCTAAAATTTCTGCTAAGAGTTTTTCTACTTTCTTTTCCTCACTATCATTAAAGTTAACTAAATCTTTTAGTGCTTCTCCAACATGAGGAATAAACATTTGTATGTAATCCCTCTTTTTGCTTTCAAACTGCACTCTTCTTTTCTTTCCGACATAGCTTGCAAGCTTTCTCCCTACTTCCTGCAAAGCCAGCTTAATTTCCTTTATAATTTCAGGATAATGTGCTATAGCTTCTTTGCTTTCAGAAGTAAATGGAACCCATACAGAAGCTATATGTAAAGCAAGAGTTATTGGCCCTATAGGCAATGCCCCTCTGCTCTGGCTTAACCCGTAATTTCTCCATGCAGTGTTGATAACAGACCTTGTAATCGCGCATGCGCCCTGCTGGTATTGCAACGGCACCCTATTGGCATACCTAAACAGTTTCATAGATTCTTCTGAATTTTGCTTGCCGCCATAAGCAATCCCTGCCTCAATAATAAATGGATTGCCCCTGTAAACAGATGGCGGCCTTTTTGTTGCGCAGTAAAACTCAGCATCAATCTCTTTCTTAAGCCCTTTCTCAAGCAATTCCTCTCCAATCGGGCTTATGCAGTCTACAGGTGGGGAAATTATCTTTGTTTTTTTAATGCCTTCAATCAGCTTCTCTGTCATCTCTCTTGTAATATTCCTGGGCTTTGTATTTGTAAGCAGTGCTGCGTTTTCACAGATTTGCTTTGCAGTTCCCGAGCCTACTCTGGAAAACTCATTTGTTAAAAAGCTCTGCAGGGTCCTTGTTTCAGTAAGCTTAAGCATTGACATCAAAACTCCAAGCTCAACGCCATACGGATGTGGTTTAATCTCAATAGGCTTTTTGGGCATCTTGTCAGAAGCTCTTGGGAATATTATCGGCTCTGCCTTTGGATTTGTGTATATTATTGTAACATGCGGATTTACAATTGCAGTTTGTTTTAAATATTGGTCAATACTTTGGTCTCCTTTCTGGTAGCTTCCTTCAAGATCAAGCTCAATCCTTGTTCCGTGGTCTTTATTCCAGGTTTTTGTCTCATCTTTAATTATATCTGGTTTATTTTTATGGGTATCAATATGCAATTCATAATAGTGTGCATCATGTTTTTTCCCAATTTTAGAAGTTATCCTAGCAGGGTTTCCTGTTGTAAGCTGCGCATACAAAACAGATGCTGAAATGCCAATGCCCTGCTGCCCTCTGCTTTGGGAAAGCTTGAAAAATTTGCTTCCATACAATAGCTTTGCAAAAATATTTGGGATCTGCTTTTTTACAATACCGGGGCCATTATCCTCTACAATAACCCTGAACCTGTTGTTCTGCATATCAATTACTTCAACATTTATTTCAGGCAGCACATTTCCCTCTTCACATGCATCCAAAGAATTATCCACAGCTTCCTTTATTGTTGTTAACAATGATTTCCTCGGATTATCAAATCCCAAAAGATGCCTGTTTTTCTCGAAAAAGCTGGCTACAGAAATCTCCTGCTGCTTTTTTGCAAGCTCTATTGCAATAGGCACATTAAGCTCATTGTCTTTTAAATCCTTATTTTTTTCCATTTTCTGAAATTTTGAAATTTAGGTTGTTTATAAATTTAGTTATTTTGTGGACTAAATGTAAAACATCAGATTAAGCTTAAATAATAGGATTAGAACCACAATATAAAGATGTTGTTGGGAGAATTGAAAGAGACATCTTTCTGCCGACAATTGAATATAACATACTATAAAACGAATCAACTCATATCAATTATCCTTTTCCGCTTTAATTCCCTTCTTCTTTTCTCAAGCCATTTCCAGACACTTGCATGGGTGCTTCCTCCTAAGAGAGCAGCTATGGCTCGCTTTGCCATTGTAGCTGATTCAGGCAGCCCAATTATGCCGATAGTTTTTCCAAAAACACAGATGTATGACTCAGTCAATTCCTCGATTAATTTCCTTGATTTTCCATCCCTACCTATCACTCTTCCTTTGAGCCTCAGCAACGTATTTTTTGATTTTCCAACATATTCAGTCATATGTATGATTTCCAGAACATAATCCTGCTTTAGTAAAAGCTTTGCAATATCAGGATTAAAGCCTCGCCCAATAGCCTTGATTACCTCTCTTGCTGTATACAATCCCAAAGCATCTTCTCCTGAGATAAATATATCCCCTTCCGCAGAATCTACATTGATTGTGGTTTTTGTATCTGCTTCAATGCCTTTTTTAATATCGCCGTTTTTGCCTATCAATACAGCTACACGTTCCTGAGGTATCTTTAATTCATATGAAAAATCTTCTGTCATTATATACTGGAATTTCATTGTATTTTTTAAACGTTTTCATAAGCTTTATATATAAAAATAGATTGCTTTAGTATATGCCGCGGTCGCATAGTCTGGCCATTGCGGAGACAAAAGCCGTAAGATTGCTAAGACTATTTTTCCCTAGGATTGGGTCGTATTGATCCTCTGTCCGTAAGGGCACGGGAGTTCAAATCTCCCCCGTGGCGTTTTTTTAATATAAATAAAATGGCATCAGCATCAGACCTAAAAAAAGGAAGTTACTTTATCCATAACAATGAGCCAGTAAGAGTTATCAGAAAAGAAGTTGTTGTTTATGGAACTCATTCTCACAGCAAATTAAAGCTATTTATACAGGGATTGACAGAAAAAGGAGAAAGAAACATCAATCTGCATCATACTGATAAAGTGGATATAGTTGAAATAATAAGAAAAGTTGGCCAGGTTATCTCAAAAAATGATAAAGTGCAGATAATGGATAATGTAAGTTACGAGACTTTAGATGCAAATGCCCCTGAAGAAATTTTAAATGAGCTTAATGAAGGGGATTTAGTCACTTTTGTAGATTTTAACGGAAACGTCCAGATTATTGATAAAAGGGAAAGTTAGTCTAGTAGTAATGTTTTTAAAGCCGCCTTAATTCTTAAACATTACAATAGCGAGGTAGGGCAGTCAGGAGTGCCCGGAGGGCTCATAACCCTCAGGTCGGAGGTTCAAATCCTCTCCTCGCTATTTTTTCTTCTCAAAGTCTTTCATCAAAGAACCATTATCCATCTTTATGGAATAAGCATAACTGTCTAATTTTTTTGATTTGATAAACTCTATAAATTTTTCCTGTTTTTCTTTATCCCACTTATTAAATATAAAATGAGTTTTGCATTCAAACTGTCTCTCACAATCCTTATCCAGATTCCTAAAATCCCTGCCACTATTGATTTCAGGATGGCCTGGACAGTAAAATTTCTCATCTTTATAAATCACATTAAAGCAAACACCAGAATCATGCAGATTTAATGAGCGTTTCATAAACTTAGGAGTTGATTTCTTGTTTTTCCATTCTAAAGTATTTTTTCTGATATCTCTCAATATCCTTTTCTTTCCCTTATAGGAATTTCCGCAGCATCCAAAACAGCTTAATCCCAATTCTTCTGACTGGCATAAGTTTATCATAAAGTTAAGTATATTATGTTTCTATTTAAGATTAAGGTTGTTAAAAAGCCAGTGCTTATGTGAGGCCTTAGAGAGCTTATCAATTTGGTAATTTACGCGCAAGCACTGATTTTTGCCCCAATCTTTGTTCACTAAAGCCCCAAGCCTTCAACAACAATATTCGGCTCGAATTCTTTTAGGTCGTTATATTCCTGGCCAATACCCAAGTATATTATCGGTTTTTTTGTTATGTAGCTTACAGAGATTGCTGCGCCGCCTTTTTCATCGACATCTGCTTTTGTCAATAGAATGCTGTCGATTCCTATGGTATCATTAAAGTTTTGTGCCTGTTCGACGCAATCATTTCCAGTTATACTTTCTCCGACGAAAATCTTTAAGTCCGGATTTGCTACTTTTACTATTTTTTTGAGTTCATCCATAAGGTTGTCCTGGTTATGCAGCCTTCCTGCAGTATCTATTAAGACAGCATCAATGTTCTTTGCTTTGGCATGCTTGATTGCATCGAATGCTACTGCTGCGGGGTCAGAGCCGTAATCGTGCTTGATTAGTTTTGTTCCAAGCTTGTCTGCATGATGCTGCAGCTGCTCTATGGAAGCTGCCCGGAAAGTATCGGAAGCAGCCAAAACAGAAGAGATATTATTTTCTTTGAGCATATTTGCTATTTTTGCGATGCTTGTTGTCTTGCCTGAGCCATTTATACCAAAGAATGCAATGACAAAAGGCTTATCTTCTTTATTGCTTATATAGTCCAATAAGTTTGGCTTTTCAACATTAAACAAATCTTCTATAGAATTTTTTAATGATAATTTAATTGTCTCTTCGACTTTTGTCCTCTTGATCGGTGTTTCTACCAGGTTTTTTTCCAGGTCTGATTTTATTTTTTCTATAACTTCCAGGGCAACATTGTTTTCCAGCAATATTAGCTCCAAATCAGAGAATAAATTTTCAAATTGTGCCTGGCTTATTTTTTTTGTTGTTATTTTTTCTGTTAATTTTCCAAAAAAACCTTTTTCTTTTGTTTCTTCTGTTTTTCCAGTATCTATTTTTGGCTCTTCTTTAATCTCTTCTTCTTTGATTACTGGCTTTTCTTCTTTAATTTCTGCATCTATTACCTGTTCTTCTTTTTTGACTTCTTCTTGGCTTATCTCTTCTTTTTTTGACTCTATTTTCTCTGCTTCGATTTCATCTTTTGGAATATCTTCTACTTTAGCTTCTTCCTCTACATTACTGGAAATCTTGGAGATAGCTCCTTTTAACTTTTCTTTTAAAAATTTAAACATGGGCAACAACTCAATTATTATTTTTTAACTGTAGAAGCAATTTTGTTTATCTCGGTTTCGAGCATAGCTGCTTTTGTTGTATACTTCTGCAGCTCGGTTATAGTATTTTCCTGGAGTTTTTTGAGTTCATCAACCTGGGTTTCTATGAGTTTTTTTGTTGAAGTTAAGTCTTTGACTATTGTTAGATTTGAGCCTACATTTACAATGAAATTATTGCTGTCTTTAAGCTCTGCTTTTGCATATATCCCGCTGCTTAACGGCACTAATATCTCTGTATCTTTCTTTACCTTTTTCATGTCTTCCAGGCCCTGGTTTGTTATTATGAGTTCGGTCATCTGGCTATTCAATACAGTATTCTGCTTTTCAAGCTGCTTTATGTGCTGGTCCAGCATCTGGAATTCAAGATAAAGCTTTTGTAGTTGCTCTTCGTTTCCTGCCATTTAAACCCTTTTCTCCAGTTTTCCGTATAGTTTTTCATAGAAAACTCCCATGGGTGTTCCTTCATGAGCCCTTTTTATTGTTTCTGCAAGCAAAGGCCCTATGGAAATTGTTTTTAGTTTCTTGATCCTTTTTTCTTTTGGAAGCTCTATTGTATCTGTTACAAAAATTTCCTTTATATTGGATTTTTGCAGTCTTTTTATTGCAGGACCGGATAAAACAGGATGCGTTGCCAAAAGATATATGTCTTTTGCGCCATATTTTTTCAGCAAAGATGCGGCTTCTGTTACAGTGCCAGCTGTATCTACCATGTCATCCACTATGATAACTGTCTTGTCTTTTACATCCCCTATGATATTTTCCACTTTTACAATTCCATGCTCGGGCCTTCTTTTATCAACTATTGCTATGGGTGCATGTACAACTCTTGCTATAGCGCGGGCTCTTTTAGCTGCTCCAACATCCGGAGCAACAAAAACCAAGTCCTTAAGTTTTTTGCTCAATATATATTCTGCATATATAGGCACTAAATCAAGATTATCAGATGGAATATCAAAAAAACCCTGCAATTGCGGAACATGCAGGTCAAATGTCATGATATTATCCACTCCTGCTGCTTCAATTAGCTTTGCAACAAGCTTTGCAGTTATTGGCTCTCTAGCTTTTGCTTTTCTGTCCTGCCTGGAATATCCGAAATATGGGATCACTGCTGTTATTCTGTGAGGGGATGCTCTCTTTAAGGCATCCACCATGATCAGAAGCTCCATGAGATTTAAGTTTGCATCAGAACTTGTCGGCTGTATTATAAATATGTCTGATCCCCTGACACTTTCCAGAATCCTGACATAGATTTCCCTATCGCTGAATTTGTGTATATCTGCTGGAGTTAATTCTGTATTTAGGTGCTTGGCTACTTCCAAGGCAAGCTTCTTATTTGCGCTTCCTGATATTATCCTAAGTTTTTTGTTCATTTTAATCTGGTAAAAAGAACTGTGTTTTTGTTTAAAAAGGTTTGGGATTTTTTTAAGCTTCTCCCAGTTCTTCATTTACTTCTTTTTCTGACCTTACCATTATCTCTATTTCTCCGAAATGCTCTTCCTGGCTTAGGTTTATTTTTCTTTGGTTTGTTAAGTGGAGCAATGGGATGAAAGTATAGACTTTGTCTTCTTTTGTTTCTGCCGGAATCAGCTTGGAGAATGTGAGCTTGTTTTCCTTATTATTGAGAAAAAATGACTTTATTCTTCCGTAAACTTCTTTTATTATCTGCGTTATGTCCTTGGGTTTTTTTGGAGTTTCCAGATTCATTGGCGGAATTGAATTCAGGACCCTTCTTTTTTTTACTTCCAGTGCTTTTTCCAATGCGCCCATAAGATCGTAAATGGATACTTTTCTCTTCCTTGGCTGAGGAGTCCTTGGAATCAGAATCGGCTTTTCTGCATTTCCCTGGTAGTTTTGTTCTTCTTCCAGGTCAAGCTCTTCCAAAAGGCTTTCTTCTGATTCAGTTAGCAGCCTGTCAAATTCCGATAAATCCTCATTAAGTAGCCTGTTTGATTTGATTTTCAGCAGTATTGCAACAGCAAGCAGGACTTTTCCAGAAACCCTGAAATCCAACTCCTTTAGCTTTTTTATTATTTCTATATATTTTTTAGTAAGCATGCTAACATTGATGTCCCATGGATCCATCTGCTCTGTCTTAACAAGCTCATAAAGCAAACTCTGCCAGGTAACCTCATCCTTGTTAAACAAGATTTCAAATATCTTTTCGTGATTTTCCATATTGTTGTTATCTTTGATTTGTTTATATATAAATTTAATGGAATAAAATACATCAAAACATTTTTATATTGCTCAAATTTCTTTTTAATGAAGCTGCCATTCTTTATTGAATGGCAGAATGGAGTACATTCCTTATGGAATTGCAATTCAATGGGCCCGTGGTCTAGCCTGGTATGACACCTCCCTTACACGGAGTAGATCACCAGTTCAAATCTGGTCGGGCCCATTTTTTATGCGCCAGTGGTCTAGTGATTTGTGAAGCATAGTTTTTTGCTCACAACTGGAAGCTATGATAGGGCCTTGCCAAGAGCTTTTTAGGAAAAACCTCGAAAAAAGTGGGGCTTTGCTTACGCAAAGAGGCTCTGACCCGAGTTCGAATCTCGGCTGGCGCATTTTATTTTGATAATAAACTTTAAATACCAAACACTATTTTTTATTCTTACGGGCCCGTAGCTCAGCCTGGTTAGAGCGCCGGTCTTATATGACCACTAATGGTACAAAATTTAAGCCATTAGAGAGCTAAGCCAGCCGGAAAGATAGTAAATCTTGGCTTGAGGTCAGGGGTTCAAATATCCCGGAGCTTTTCAAGAGCTCGGGATTTGAAAGTCCCTCCGGGCCCATTTTTTCTAATAAAACAATAATCTTTAAAAATAAGATACTTTCTCTCATAGATACGCTCCTGTGGTGTAGTCCGGCCAATCATTTCGGCTTTTCGAAACCTAAAGGTTAAAAACAGCCGAGGACCTGGGTTCAAATCCCGGCAGGAGCATTTTTTTAAAAAATCCATTAAAAAAAGCGAAATGCTTAAATAAGCTTAAATTTAGGATTTAAAAAAATGATAATGAGGTGCAAAAAATGAAAATATTTTATGGATTGGTTTTAGTTCTGATGTTATTTATGAGTGCATGCGCTCAACAGCCTGCGGCTCAGCCAGAACCACAAGTGCAGCCTGAAGAGGAAGCTGCTGAAGAAGTTGTTGAGGAAGAAGTTGTGGAAGAAACTGAAGCAGCTGCTGAAGAGGAAGTTGTTACACCTGCTACAGGAAATGAAGTAAGAATATTGGGTGTTGGCCAATATGATCCAGAAGATGTTACTATTAGTGCTGGTGAATCAATAACATTCTTTAATGAAGGTAATATTAGAACTGTAGTAACAATAAAAAGCAGCTCAGGTACTACAAATACGCCACTCATTGACGTAGGGGGCAAATACGAGCAAGAATTTAGTGAAGCTGGTGAATACGACGCTTGGGGCGTATCATATGGTCCAGGTGTAAAAATAACTGTAGAATAAGTACTTTTTATTTTTCTTTTTTCATGTTATTGCTTTAGTTAAATAAACTCGCTTAAGCCTTTTTGTTTTCTATTTTGCGGGTTTTTATCTTTTTTATCCATATTATCTTCTATAATTTCATCGTTTAAAATAGGCTGGCCATAAACTCCGTCATAGCCCGGTTTAATCTTAATATTACCATGCCTTATTTTGATAATTGCATCTGCAATCTTTTCATGGGTTGCTTTGCTTAACTCTTCCTTGTCTGCATCTAAAAGAATATGGAATTCTGACTTGAACTTATTAATCAAATTATAATATTCCTGCCATACTTTTTTTGTAGCAACACTGGAATTTAATAATGCAGAGATTATCTCTGATAATGGAATTAAGGATTTAAATGGAACTGCATTTTTTGGTTTAAAGCCTTCTGGCCTGTCAGCAAGTTCCTCAACCCTATGCAAGACGCCTATTGTCAGGCTTCTCTTACATTTCTGGCAGATGTTCTTGTTTTTTAGAGATTCTTTTGGATCTAAACAGATATTACAATTCCTATGCCCATCTAGATGATATTTACCATAGTTCGGGTCTACTTCGATTGTTTCTTTGAAACCTTTCTTTGTTCTTATTGCTTCAATTAGATTATTGTATGTTAAATTTATGTCTAAAACATTAGCTTCCCTCCCCATGCGCCATGGCCAGAAGCTATGTAAATCTGAGTTGCTTATTAGTGTATATTTGTCTAATTGGCTTAAGCGCCAGTTCATTGCAGGGTCTGAACTTAAGCCTGTTTCTAAAGCATAAATATGCTTGCTTTGGTCCTTAAAGCACTCTTCAACAGAATTAAAATCATTCATGCTTCCAAACAATGAAAACCAAGGTGTCCATGCATGAGCCGGAATTATCTCTATTTTTTCATCGATTTTTTTCATCATCTCAACAAGTTCCGGGCATGAAAATCCAAAAATAGGCCTGCCGTCATAATCAAGCCTTCCTTTTTTTCCTAAAGCTTCATTAATTTGCTCGACAACATCAAAGCTTTTTGTAAGAATTATATTATGGATTCTTCTTCCCTTTCCATCCTGAGTGTAGATGTTGGAAATTTCTGTCTGCAATATAAAATTAAAACCTGTTTTTGTCTTCAAAATTCCAGAGCCATCCTCTGCCAGTTCCTGTTTTAATTCTTTTATCCATTCTGGATGTGTAAAGTCTCCTGTTCCCAGAAGATTTAAACCTTTAATTTTAGCATACTTTTCCAGATTTTTTATATTAAGGTCTTTGCTGGTTGCCCTGCTGAATCGTGAATGAATGTGTAGGTCTGCGATTATTTTCATGGATAAAGAGAAAGCTATATTATTTTTAATGTTTTTGCTTAATTAAATTCTAATTGAGATATTTCTTCAGGATTTCCATTATTTTCTTTCCGTCTGCCTTACCTCTGTACTTCCCCATAAGAATTCCCATGTAGGCTCCTATGCTCAGGCCTTTCTTTTCCTCAATTATTTTTTTTATTTCTTTGTCCAGTTCTTTTTCAGAAACAGCAGCGAATTTATCAAAGTCTATTTTTTCATTTTTTATTTTTTTTATAAAGATATCAATAGCGCCATCGTCGTTTATTTTTCTTTCATTTAAGTAGCCTAATACTTCCTCAAAATCTTTATCTTGTAGTTTTGTTATATCCAGTTTAAATCTTTTCTTAATCTCTTTAGGAACATTGATTAAATAATAGGCAATAAGCTGGCTGTTGAGTTTCTTGAAATTTTTAACGTATGTTTCGTAATTAGGATTATCAATCAATTCTTTGGCCAAATCTTGTAAAATATTATGCTTTTTTTGAAATTCTTCTAATCTCTCTGATTTTAATTTCGGCAATTCTTTTTTTAATTTTTCAATATGCTCCTTTTTTATCTTTACAGGAGAGCAGTCTGTCTCTGGGTATAAGCGAGCGGCACCAGGCATAGGTCTTAGGAAAGAAGTTGTAAGGTCCGGCTCTGCTTTTCTGACTTCTTTGTTGATTTTTTTACTGTTTTTTATTGAATTCAATTGCCTCTTTATTTCATATTCAATGACTTTTGGTATTGACTTTAAGTCCTGGAAGCCCTTTATTTCTGTTCTTTCTCCTTTAGTTATTGAAGTGTTGACATCCTGCCTTATTGTGCCTAATCCTCTCTTGATGTTTTCAACGCTTCTCAAAACCATGCCTATATGTGAAGCAGTTTCCTTTGCATGTTCCGGGTTTTTTATTTCAGAGCCTGTGGCTATTTCTATTAACGGAATGCTTAGCCTATCAAGCCTGTACCTGACAAAATCATTTCCTTCTTCCTGTTTCTTGGCTGCTTCCTCTTCAAGGCAGATTATTGGAATTGTAACTTTCCCTTGGGAAGTCTCGATAAAGCCATTTACAGCTATTAAGGCAGTTCTTTGGAACCCCGATACGTTGCTTCCATCAACAACTGTTTTTCTCATGACCTGTATTTCATCGGCAATTTTTGCATTTAAGAGCAATGCAACCTTGATTGCTGTTTCCAAAGCTTTCCTGTTTAATTCATTTGGAGGCTGCTCATCATATTCAATCAAGCAGGTGTCTGAAGAATCAGCTTCATAGATGAACTTCTTTTTTTTCTGCATCTCATGCTTTGCAGCGATGTCAATTTCTCCTGTTTCCCCTGCTACTGCCCTCAACCTTCTTTCAAATTTTACATTAGGATCATTATCAGAATTAATAGTTGGGCAATTACAGAATAGTTTTTTTCCTTCTAATTGCTGGTGGATCTCAAGGCCGCATTTAAAGCCAAGTTCATTATAATTGACTTCCATGTTGGGCATTTAATCTGAACAATTATAAAAAACTATCCCTTATAAATTTTTTAATAACAATTATATCAGAAATCCTATAATCTCTTTATGCAATTAGGTGCATGAATAAAAATATTAATTGAACAAATTCTTATCCACAAGCACATCCTCAAATTCAGCTTCATAAGGCATTATTTTTCACCAGTTATTCTGCAAAAAGCTTTTGTTTTGGTGTGGTTGCTCTTAACAGCAACTTCCTTAAGATAAACTAATACATTCAGGTCCTTTTTGCCGTCATTCAGTGTTATTAATTTTTCGTCAAAAGCTTCCATTTTTGTCAAACAAGGCATATCTGGAGCATAATACTATAATAAGGTATTCCTAAAAAAAGGAAAAAATTTACAATATTATGGCAATATTTTTAAATAAATGGAATATATATTCCATTATGGACAAAAAAGACGAAAAAATACTCAATATTTTGAAAGAAAACTGCAAATTATCCACTCAGCAGATTTCCAAGAAAACACTGATTCCTATAACAACAATATATAATAGAATAAAAAAACTTGAGAAGAAAGGGATAATAAAAAAATACACTCTTTCATTGGACTACAAAAAGATAGGGAAGCCCATATTGGCCTATATTCTTGTTACAGTGGATTACAAGATACTTAAGCGAATAAATAAAACACAGCATGATCTTACGAGCATAATAAAAAGGGAAGAAGCTGTGGAAGAAGCAGTTAGATTAACAGGAGTTGTAGATATTATGGTAAAGGTCAGAGTTAAAAGTATAGATGAACTTGATGCTTTTATTACAAAATATATCAGAAATATTGAGGGTGTAGAAAAAACGGAGACAATGATTGTTTTAGGTGAGGTCTAAAAACTCGTCTTTCATTAGCCTATCATTAATCTCTCCTCTTAAATTTTTAGTAATTAATTCTTTAACTTCTTCTTTTTTGCAGTTTCCAAGCAGCCAGGATAATTTAATAAATGCTGTTTCTGCAAGCATGTCTTTTCCGGGAATAACGCCGATTTTTGTCAGATCCACTCCTTTATCGTAAACATGCATATGCACTTTTCCAAATAAACATTGGGTTGTCATTACAATAATGCATCCGGAATCAATAACTTTTTTTAATGCAGGGTAGATTTTTTCATGTATTTTGCACCATTCATTTGGAGCCTGTCCTGGAGTGTGTCCTAAGCCTGTGCCTTCTATTATCAAGCCCTTATAACCTTTGTACAATTCAAACTGCTCGGGAAACATATTAACGTGGATTTTTAATAGACCTATTTTTTCTTCCATCCTCGGCTTTATTACGAGTTTTCCTTTTTTGTCTTTTTTTAGATAATCCTTTTTGATAAATTCTACTTTTTTTGTGTCATAATCAATACGTGCTATTAAAGTGTCATTTACAGGCTTAAATGCATCCCTTCTTGAAGAATGCAGCTTTGCGGTCTTGCACGGAGGCAGAATCGCGCTTGTGTTATCACTTGTACTTTCATGCATACAAATACCAACACCTGCAAAATCTGTTTTTGCAATGAACTCTGCTGCTGATATTAAATTCATTGCAGCATCTGAACTTCCCCTATCTGAGCTTCTTTGCGCTCCAACCAATAGGATTGGTATTGGTGTTTCTTCTATTATAAAAGCTAATGCTGCTGAAGCAACAGCCAAATTATCAGTTCCCATACCAATAATTATTCCATCAACACCCTTTTTTACTTCTTTTTCAACAGCTTTTGTAATAATTTCAAAGTGCTTAAACCTCAAATCGTCGCTCCACATATTTGCGATTAATTTAGAACTAAAATTAGCAATATCAAACATTTCCGGAAACATTTCCAACAGGTCTTCAGGATTAAACGAGGAATAAACACCACCAGTCCTGTAATCAACTTTACTTGCTATTGTGCCTCCAGTATGCAGTATCGCTATGGTTGGCTTTTTGCTGTCTTTTTTAATCTGTGATTTTGGTGTTGATTTGGCTTCTTTGTATTTTTCTATGACTTTAATTTCTTTTATTTTTTTGTTGCCAATTCCAATATTATAGCCATTGTCCAGTTTTATTACAACAGAATCAGTCTCTTCATTAGGCATTAAAATACCTTCTATAATCTCGTCTTTTGCTGTTACTTTGACTTTATCACCTGCTTTTGCATTCATAGTTGGAAAAGAAAGAATGTTTTATTTAAATATTTGGATTAATTTGTATCTTCTCCATTTAAAAAATTATACATTAAAAGATAATAATGTAAATAATAAGGATATTATGAAATAAAGACTTAGAATAATTTTTAACCCATATAGACTGGCTTTTCTTCCTTCATCTGGTTGGCCCGGGCAGCGCTTAAGGCATCTCTCATCTCGCTGTAAGCTTTCTCTATTTCCTTGCTTATAGAAGGCGGGACTTTTTCAATAGCTTTTTCAAAATGCCTGATTGATATTTCCTTTGATTCCATATCTTCCCTTAGGGCAAATATCGCAGCTTCTCTGCAGACAGATTCTATGTCTGAGCCTGCATAGCCTTCTGTTTTTTTAGTAAGATCCGATAGATTTTTTTTAACATCGGCATCTATTTCTTTTAAAAGAACAGTTAGAATTTTAAAATCATAATTTTTATTATCTTTTTTATTATCTTCTCCAATTCTAGAGTATATGATTGGTTTATATTTTTTTAACAATTCAATTTCTTCACTATTTTTCTTAAAATCACTTGATAAATCAGATAATTGTTTTTCGAATCTTTTTTTTGAAAGGTATCTAATATTTTCTTGTAATTTGTTTGATAGGTCTTTATTCATCAAAGGCATTCCTTTTGTATGCACATTGAATACTTCCAGCCTTGTTTTTTCATCAGGGACTGGTGTTAATATTATTCTGTCAAATCTTCCTGGCCTTAGCAAAGCAGTATCGACCATATCAGGCCTGTTGGTTGCAGCTATTATTACAACATCGTGCATCTCTTCCAGGCCATCTATTTCTGTCAGCATTTGGTTAACTACACGCTCACTAACATGGCTGTCTGAATTTAGGCCTCTTTTTGGAGCTAAACTGTCTATTTCATCAAAAAACACAATGCACGGGCTTACCTGCCTTGCTTTCTTGAAAACCTCCCTGACTGCTTTTTCTGATTCCCCTACCCATTTTGACAATAATTCTGGGCCTTTTACAAGAATGAAATTTGCCTGGCTTTCATTTGCAACAGCTTTTGCAAGCATTGTCTTTCCTGTTCCTGGAGCGCCATACAACAAGATGCCTTTTGGAGGATTAACTCCTAGGCGTTTGAATGATTCAGGGTGCTTTAAAGGCCATTCAACAGCCTCTATTAATTCCTGTTTGACAGTTTCTAAACCACCAATATCCTCCCATTTTATGTTTGGAACTTCTACTAAAACTTCTCTTAAAGCAGATGGCCTTACAACCTTTAATGCTTCTCTAAAGTCTTTTTGTGATATTCTCAATTTTTCCAATACTTCTTTTGGAATAGGCTCTTCTTCTTTTAATTTCAAGTCAGGCAAAATTTTCCTCAAGACAATCATGGCTGCTTCTTTTGCCAAAGAGGATAAATCAGCTCCTACAAAGCCATGGGTTATGGAAGAAAGCTCTTTTAAATTGACGTTTTTAGCCAATGGCATGTTTCTTGTATGGATTTTCAAGATATTAAGCCTTCCATCAATTCTAGGAACTCCAATTTCAATTTCCCTGTCAAATCTTCCAGGCCTTCTTAAGGCTGGGTCAAGAATATTAGGCACATTAGTTGCAGCAATAACAACAACCTTGCCCCTGCTTTTTAATCCGTCCATTAATGCTAAAAGCTGTGCAACAACACGCCTTTCAACTTCTCCTTTTGTCTCTTCTCTTTTTGATGCAATTGCATCTATCTCATCTATGAATATGATACTTGGGGCATTTTTCTGGGCTTCTTCAAATTTTTTCCTGATATTTTCTTCACTTTGGCCGTAATATTTGCTCATGATTTCCGGGCCATTAATAAGAATAAAATGGGAATTTGTTTCGTTGGCTACTGCTTTTGCCAATAATGTTTTTCCGGTTCCAGGAGAGCCATGCAATAGAACGCCTTTTGGAGCCTCTATTCCTAATCTTTCAAAAATCTCTGGGTGTTTTAATGGCAACTCAACCATCTCCCTTATTTTTTTTATTTCATCGCTTAATCCACCTATGTCTTCATAAGTGACTTCAGGAACTAACTCCTCTTTGGCTTCAACTGCTTCGGGATTGAATATAATCTCTGTCTGCTCTGTGATGATAATCGGCTGTTTTGGATTTGTGTCTATAACAATAAATTTTATATCTCCAAAGCCAAAGCCCATCATGCTTTCATCAAGTATGCTAAAAACGTCTTCAAAGAATGGGCTTTCTGACATAGTAGAACGCCTTCTTCTAGTGCCCCCTAATGAAACTATATCACCTTTTGTTAACGCTCGGCCCAATAATCCCTGCTTGAATATTTCCGGAGAAGCCCTTATGACAATGCCTTTTCTTGCAGGAGCGATTATGACTTTTTTTCCTTCTTTAACGTTAGATTTTCTTACGCTTATTATCTCTCCAATGCCTGTTTTTGAATTTTTTCTGATTATTCCGTCCATACGCACTATGTTGTGGCCAATATCTCCGGGATAAGCCCGGTCTGCAATTGCAACAGTCTTTCTTTCCCCTTCTAATTCTACAATATCACCCGGCCTTATGCCTACCTGAGTAAGAAAACTGGAATCTATTCTAACAATGCCTTTGTTTACATCATCCTGGATTGCCTCTGCAACCTTTAATTTAATCTCTTTCTCGGCCATTTTTTGTAGTTTTTGTAATGCTGTCAGTTTTATAAATGTTATGGAAAATCGTTGATTTTATTAGAGTGTTTAATTGTTATCTATTCATTGTCCTTATATACTGCTTGACTTTTTTTATTATGTCATTTTTTAATTTATCATCAAAATTCCTGTTTTTAATATGCTTGATTTCATCATAATCAATATCTGGAATTTTTGTAAATGTGCCTTGCAATTCAAAGCCTGCTGTTTTGATTTCCTTTTCAATGTTTTTTGCATGCATGCTGTTGAATAATTTTATTGCAGGAAATTTTGTTATTGCATTTGCTCCTGCATCAATCATTAGATGAATATAATTAACCCTGTTTACCCAGTGACCTACAACAATATCAATATTGGGAAAGTTTTCTCTTGTCTTTCTTATCCATTCAATAAAGTAATTGATTTCAGGCCCTTTTGAGTTTTCAAATATTGTTCCTTCTATTGGGTTCAAAGCATAAAAAATTATCTTTTTAATATTATTTCTTATTATAAAATCTTTTAATAGTGGAAAATCATCAATTTGCTCTCCAAGCCCAACAATAAAAGTCATTGATTTTTTTAAGTTAAATTTTTCACATATTCTATACATTTCTTCTATTGAAGCAAGATGTTTGTTTGGAATTACTTTTTTTCTGACATCATCATTAACAGTTTCTACTGCACCGCAGACTCCTTTAAGATAAGGGCTTACTTTTTCAATGGTTTTTTCATTTAAAACTCCAATATTGAGCCAGAATTTTTCACCATATATTTCATAAACATTTTTGCAGAGCTCTAAAATGCTTTCTGCTGTATAGCTTCCATAACCTGCTGATAAAAAGCCAATTTTCCATCCTAGCTTTTTGCATAAATAAGCTTCTGCCAAGATAGATGCGATGCTCCTTCTTGCTTTTTCTGGTTCAGAAATTTTACTTTTTTGGGTTGACATATAGCAATAAGCGCAATCACCTAAATTACAATACCAAGAGGTAAATATTGCCCTTTCAAAATGGATTGTTTTTGTCTTTTGCTTTATCAGAATATTTTCCATAGAATAAAGAATGAGGAATGCATTTAAAAAAGTTTAGAAAGAAAATTGTTAAATCGTAATCTTAATCCTTTAACCTCTTTTCCCATTAAAATAATCAATTACTAATCAATAGAATAATGAATTTATTAATGTTTATTTTCTTTAGGATAGAATATCATCAAGGTTTGTTCTTTTAAGGTTTGCTCCTTTAAGGTCTGCTCCTTGAAGGTTTGCTTCTCTAAAGTCTGCTCCTTTAAGGTTTGCTCCCTTAAGATCTGCTCCTTGAAGGTTTGCTCCTTGAAGGTTTGCTAAAAAAAGGTTTGCTAAATAAAGGTTTGCTTCTCTAAGGTTTGCTTCTTTAAGGTCTGCTCCTTGAAGGTTTGCTTCTCTAAGGTTTGCTCCTGGAAGGTTTGCTCTATAAAGATCTGCTAAATAAAGGTTTGCTTCTCTAAGGTTTGCTTCTCTAAGGTTTGCTTCTCTAAGGTTTGCTAAAAAAAGGTTTGCTTTACTAAGGTCTGCTTCTTCAAGGTCTGCTTCTTCAAGGTCTGCTCCGGGTTTTATTTCATATTTCATTTTAATACCACTTAGAATTGGAATAATTAATCTATTTATAAATCTTTCAATCAAAACGTGTACCTTTTGGTTATAAGCCCCGAAAGGGAGTTGCACCCCTGACCTGCAGCTTACGAGGCTGCTGCTCTGCTAACTGAGCTATCGGGGCAATTATTATAGAAGAAATAAAGCACTACTTAATATTTTCTAAAATCTTTTCTTTTGTCGGGAATTTCTTCTGGCATTCAGAGCAGATAGTGTGCTTTTTTCCTTTGTCATCTTTTGTATATGAGCCTAGTATTTTGCCCATGAATGTTGTTTCAATGTTTTTGCTGCAGATTTCACACTTCATATAAATTGTTAATGTTAATTATTATTTAAATTTAATGAAAGATTTAAATATACCAAGCAATTTTTTTGTTTATGGCAAGTGTGTGGGCTTATTCATTAGTAAGTGTGATTATAGTCAGTTTGCTATCTTTTATAGGTATTTTGTTCCTTGCTATTAGCCATAAAAAGCTGAAGAAAATGCTCCTTTTCCTAGTAAGCTTTGCTGCCGGTGCATTGTTTGGGGATGTTTTTGTGCATTTACTCCCGGAAATAATAAGTGAGGCAGGATTTGGAATTAATATTTCCATTTATGTTCTTTTAGGAATTTTAACATTTTTTGTGCTTGAAAAGCTTATATTTTGGCGCCACTGCCATATCCCAACATCTGAAAACCACCCGCATCCTGTTGCATTTATGAACCTTATTGGGGATGGCCTGCATAACTTAATTGATGGAATGATTATAGCAGGAAGCTATATTGCAAGCATCCCAATTGGAATTGCTACAACAATAGCTGTTATACTGCATGAGATACCCCAAGAAATAAGCGATTTTGGTATCTTGATATATGGGGGGTTTACCAGAATGAAAGCGCTTTTATTTAATTTCTTCTCGGCATTTCTTGCTGTGATAGGTGCTATTGTAATACTGGTTATTGACATAAGCATTGAAAACATTTCAATTTTTTTAGTGCCCTTTACTGCAGGGGGATTTGTCTATATAGCCGGGAGTGACTTGATACCTGAGCTAAAAAAGGTTTCTGGATTTAAGAACTCAATACTGCAGCTTTTGGCGTTTTTTGCGGGCATCCTTATTATGCTTCTTTTGACGTTATTATAATAAACAAATTTATAAAACAATATTTCTTACTTGGTAAAATGAAACGCATAGCTGTTGTTGACAATGAGAAATTAAAGGATATGCCGCAAAAATTGCATATACAGAGCTTATGCCCTGTGAACAGGTCAGGCACAGAATGCATAACTATTGAAAAAAGCGGCTTTCTTAAGATAGATGAGGCTACATGCATTGGCTGCGGGATATGCGTAAAAGCCGCTCCAAATGCAATAAAAGTTGTAAATCTTCCTGAAATTCTGGATAAAAATCCAATCCATAGATACAGTGAAAATGGATTTGCACTATTTAATCTGCCGGTTCCGATATTCGGAAAGGTTGTTGGGATTTTAGGAGTTAACGGAATTGGAAAGTCAACTGCAATAGACATCCTGGCTGGCATGCTTAAGCCGAATTTCGGGGATATTGGAAAAAAATCTGATTATAAGGAAATAATTGATTTTTTTAAGGGCACTGAAGTGCAATTGTTTTTTGAGAAGGTGAAAAAAGGAACTGTTAAAGTGGGCTATAAGCCTCAAAAAGTCGATTTAATATCAAAAACGCAAAAAGGAAAGGTCAAAGATTTGCTAAAAAAGGTTGATGAAAAAAATAGATTAGATGAAATAGCAAAAGAGCTTGAAATTGGAAATATTTTAGACAATGAAATCAGCAAGATTTCCGGGGGGGAATTGCAGAGGGTTGCGATAGCAGCAACTGTGCTTAAGAAAGCAAATTTATATATTTTTGACGAGCCTACAAGCTACCTTGACATTAAGCAGCGCATAAATGTAAGCAAGTTCATAAGAGATCTTGCAGATGATAAAACTTCTGTTATTGTTGTTGAGCACGATTTAATTATTTTTGACTACATATCGGATTTATCCCATATAATGTTTGGCTCTGAGGATGCTTACGGCTCTGTTTCCGGATTAAAGCCAACAAAAAATTCCATAAACACCTATTTGGATGGTTATCTAAAAGAGGAAAATATCAGGTTCAGGGACAAAAAGGTAAAGTTTGAGCCGAGAAAATCTTTTTCTGAAAAAAAAGAAGAAAGTCTTGTTTCATGGAAGAATATTGGGAAAAAGCTTGGAAATTTTACACTGAAAACAGAAGAAGGGAAGATACATAAAGGAGAAGTTATAGGTGTTTTAGGGGAGAATGGGATTGGAAAAACAACTTTTGTAAAAATACTTGCAAATGAAATAAAAAAGGATGAAGGGGAGTTAAATGAGAATGTCAAGGTAAGCTATAAGCCCCAGTATCTGGAATCTAATGATGAATTAGTGATAAGTGTTTTGGATGAAGCAATTAAAAAGTATACAAACCAAATAATAAATCCGCTTAATATCAAGCCTTTGCTTCTTAAAAAATTGAATGAGGTTTCAGGAGGAGAGCTACAGAGGGTTGCTATCGCTTTGTGTTTAAGCAAGGAAGCTGACCTGTACTTGTTGGATGAGCCATCTGCCTATCTTGATGTGGAGCAGCGCTTATTGATCTCTAAAGTTATCAGGGATTTTATGGAGATAAAAAATGCATCTGCATTGATTGTTGAGCATGACTTATTGTTCTTAAATTACCTAGCAGATAAGATAATGGTGTTTGATGGAGTGCCTGCAGAAAATGGAATAGTTCTAGGACCTTATCCTATGGAAGATGGAATGAATATGTTTTTGAAAAGGCTGGGTATAACATTAAGGAGGGACAAAGAGAGCTTAATGCCAAGAGTAAATAAATTAGATTCAAAGCTTGACAGGGAGCAGAAAGAAAAAGGGAAGTTTTATTTTGTGTAAATACAATGAAAGAACATCATAAGAGAAGCATTATAAAAGCAATAAGCTGGAGAATTTTGGCTACATTGACTACAATGGCCTTAGTATTTATTTTTACGGGTAAAATGCTGCTTTCTCTTACTATTGGATTTTTTGAAGTAATATCAAAAATAATTTTTTATTATATCCATGAGCGCTTGTGGAATAAGATTAAGTGGGGAAAGTCTCATAAATAAGTTAAGAATGTTTAGTTGATTGAAATATAAACTATGCTTTGCCCCTGCTTTCCCCATATGTTATTCCAGACGCAATTAAATGAGAAATTCTTACAGCTTCGGGTATAAGGCTCCTTGTGCATGCTATTTTCAGTATTTCTTTGGCTTTCCCGATGCTTAATCCGGTTAATTGAATGTAGATATTTCCTATCGGGGTTATTGGGCCTGCTTTCTCCAGAAGCTTTATTTTACTTTTTTTATTCAGTTTTTCAAGGATTTTTTTGATGTTGTTTATGTCCGGCCTTTTTCTGATTATCACTATTACAGGAAGCTTTGTTTTTTTATTCAGTTCCTTTACATCAATGATATTAAATCCTCCAACAGCTATGCCATCGAGAAAAATGCACTGCAGTTGAAGCTTGAATTTGCTCTTATTTATCATATCTGCAATTTTTTCAGTGGCGTTGTTTCCATCTATACTTACTTTTGTTGATAAAACTCCTTCAAGTAGGGTTCCTCCGCGAAAAACTGTTCCGATGACCCTTACTTTTCCTTTTTTGAATTTATTGAAAGGGGCATCATCAATTCCGATGACCCTTATTTCTTTTTTTGGCATTTGTCAAAAACACCCATTATAGGGTATTCAATTGTATTGATAAGCATATATAAGATTTAAAGTTATTCATTAAACCTGAATCTATAATTCTTAAAGTTTATTAACCCTAAATTATGACATTGTTTGTGTTAATCTTAAGTATAAGCAAAAAAATTTAAATGTTGTTTTTAGCAATGCATATAAATGAGCTATAATTATTCACTTTTTGTGTCTGAAATACAATTGGATGCATTTTTGTATTATTGATTTTTAAATATGTGCGGCATAATCGGCTATATTGGGAAAAGTAAAGCAGCTCCGATATTAGTTGATGGGCTTAAGAGGCTGGAGTACAGGGGCTATGATTCTGCAGGCATTTCTACGATAAACAATAGGAATATAATCGTAGAGAAGGATATTGGAAAGATCAATGAGATAGAAGGCAAGACAAATTTCTCCAAGCTTGATGGCAATATCGGGATCTCGCACTGCAGGTGGGGGACTCATGGTAAAATTACAAGGGAAAATGCGCATCCCCATGTTGATTGCTCAGGAAAAATTTCCATTGTGCACAATGGGATCATAGAAAATTTCTCAGAATTAAAGGAAATGCTGATTAAGAAAGACCATAAATTTAAGTCCTTAACAGATACAGAAGTAATAGCCCATTTGTTAGAGGAAAATTATAATGGAGACATTGAGCAAGCGGCAAGAAAAGCTTTGCAGCAGATAGAAGGCAGCTATGCTTTGGGCATTTTATGTTCGGATGAGCCTAACAGGCTAATAGCTGCAAGAAACGAAAGCCCGCTGATTCTTGGACTTGGAAAAAATGAAAATTTTATTGCGTCAGATGTTCCGGCAATCTTAAAGTATACAAAAAAAATAATTTATCTTGAAAACAATGAAATGGCTGTTTTAACAGACAAAAATGTTTCAGTAAAAGACATTAATGGTAAAGTAATTGACAAAAAAATACATAAAATTGAATGGAATTCTGAGCTTGCAGAAAAAGGAGGATTTGAGCATTATATGCTTAAGGAAATCCATGAGCAGCCAAGGGCAATAACCGAAACTCTGAACGGAAGGGTTGAGAACGGAAATGTTAATTTAAGCGAAGAAATTAATTTGAGTGAGCAGGAATTAAGGAAAATTAAGAGAATTGTGATTGTTGCCTGCGGAACAAGCTGGCATGCTGCACTTGCAGGAGAGTTTATGCTGGAAGAACTGGCAAAAATTCCGGTTGAAGTTGAGTATGCATCTGAATTCAGGTACAGAAATCCTATAATAGATGAAGGGACTTTAGTTATTGCCATAAGCCAGAGTGGGGAAACTGCTGATACTTTGGCTGCGATAAGAGAGGCAAAGGAAAAAAACGCAAAAATATTGTCTATTATCAATGTAAAAGGGAGTTCAATAGAAAGAGAGTCTGATTCTGTCTTGTATACTTATGCCGGGCCTGAGATAGGAGTTGCATCCACCAAAGCGTTCACTACGCAGCTCATTGTGTTATATATATTTACATTGTTTATGAGCGGCTTAAGAAAAACATTAGATAAAGAAAAAATCAAGGGCCTGATTGAAAGATTAAGGAAATTGCCATTGCAGATGGATGCTTTGCTGAACAATGATGAGGAAATCAGGAAAATAGCTGATATCTACAAAAGCAGGAAGAATGCTTTGTTTTTAGGCCGCGGAGTCAATTTTCCTATTGCACTGGAAGGGGCATTGAAATTAAAGGAAGTGAGCTACATACATGCTGAAGGATATCCTGCTGCAGAGATGAAGCATGGCCCTATTGCCTTGATTGACAAGGAAATGCCCGTAGTTTTTGTCGCTCCAAAAGACATCTATACTTACAAAAAAGTTTTGGGAAATATTGAAGAGGTGAAAGCGCGCGGAGGGATTGCTATTGTTATTGCTACCGAAGATGATAAGGAAATCAAGAAAAAGGCAGACCATGCAATATATATCCCAAAAAACCTTTATACTTTAAGCTCAATACTTGCTGTTATTCCGCTGCAGCTGCTGGCTTATTATGTTGCTGTTGATAGGGGTTTGGATCCGGATAAGCCAAGAAATCTCAGTAAAAGCGTAACAGTTGAATGAATATTAAGAAATGAAGAGAGTTATCACAAACTTTTTAAACATCATTCTAAAACATCCACGATATGAAAGTTAAGGTAAATAAAGAATTGATAGGGCATATTGCTGAAGTTGCAAGACTTAAGCTTACAGATAAGGAAATTAAAAAATTTGAAGCTGAGCTAAGGGAGATTATAGAAAAATTCTCAAAGCTTGATGAGGTTGATACAAAAAATATTGAGCCTAGTTTGCAGGCTGTTGAATTAAAAAATATTCTTAGGGAAGATAAGGAAGGGATTTGCTTAAGCCAGAAAGATGCTTTAAGCTTAATTGAACATAAAAAAGACGGCTACTTTAAAGGTCCAAAAGCAGTTTAAAAATGAGATGAAAAAATGAAAATTCATGCAATGTTTTTAGCTTTTATTTTGCTCATAGCAGGATGTGGAGGAAATAACATAACGGCTGGTGTTACAGCTATAGATGGGGTGGAAAAGATGGAAAATAAAATAGTTACAGTAGAAACCAGTAAAGGTGTTATTAAATTTGAATTGTTTGAGGATAAAGCTCCAATAACAACAAAGAATTTTATTGAATTAGTTGGAAAAGGATTCTATAATGGGTTGACATTCCACAGGGTTGAGCCTGGGTTTGTAATACAAGGTGGAGATCCAAATGGAGATGGGACTGGGGGCAGCGGCAAGAATATACCTTTAGAAATTCATAAGGATTTAAGGCATACAAAAGGTACTGTTGCTATGGCACGATCTCAGGATCCTAACAGCGCCTCTTCACAATTTTACATAACTCTTGCAGACACTCCGCTTCTGGATGATAATTATGCTGTCTTTGGCAGAGTTGTAGAAGGAATGGATGTTGTTGAGAGCATTAAAGTAGGTGATAAGATGGATAAAGTTACAATCAAATAATTATCGCTATAAGGGCAGCTATTATATTTTATTGATATTTTTTGAAAGGATTATTTTAATAAAATGGATACTTATGAATTCGTTAACAAAATTAAAAACAATGAAATAGACATTGTTGAGCATACTCATAAAGTTATTGAAGAATGCAAAAAAATAAACAAGGAATATAATTACCTTAATGTTATTTCTGAAGAGCTTGCTTTGGAGCAGGCTAAAAACATAAAAAAATCAATAAAAAATAAAGAAAACATAAAAAACAAAAAATTGCTTGGTGTTGCGGTGTCTGTTAAAGACAGCATTTGCGTAAAAAATGTTGAAAGTGCAGCAGGAAGCAGAATTCTTAAAGGCTATAAGCCATTGTTTGATGCAACTGTAATAAAAAAAGCAAAAGAGCAAGGTGCAATTATAATAGGAAAAACATCGCAGGATGAGTTTGGCTTTGGTGGATTTTCTGTTAATGTTGGTTTAAGCTTTAAAATTCCTAAAAATCCTTTTGACAAGCAAAGAAGCTGTGGTGGAAGTTCTGGTGGAACAGCAGGTATAACACAAAAAGCTTCATTCCCACATATTGCTTTAGGAGAATCAACTGGAGGAAGTATTGCAGAGCCATCATCTTTCTGCGGAGTTTTTGGACTATGTCCGACTTATGGCCGTGTTAGCAGGTATGGATTGATTGATTATGCCAACAGCTTGGATAAAATAGGCCCAATGGGAAAAAGTTTGCAGGAGGTTGCATTATTGCAGGAAACAATCTCTGGTTTTGACCAAAATGAAAGCACTACAATAAACAAACCAGCAGATAATTACACTGATTTTACCAATAAGAAAATTAAAAACGTGAAAATTGGAATCATAAAAGAAGCTTTTGAAAACATTGACAACAAAGTAAATAAAAAAACATTGGAAGGCATAAAAAAATTAGAAGAAGCTGGAGTAAAAACAGAAGAGGTTTCTTTGAAAATGCCAATAAAATACGGCTTGGCAACTTATTACATGCTCGCAACTTCAGAAGCCTCTACCAATTTAGCAAAATATTGTGGAATGCGTTATGGTATAAGCGAAAAGCTAGAAGGAAACTTTAATGAATACTTTACAAAAGTAAGAAGCAGTAATTTTAGTGCAGAGGCAAAAAGAAGAATCATACTTGGAACTTTTGCAAGAATGTCTGGTTATAGAGATGCTTACTATATTAAAGCAACAAAAGTAAGGACAAAGATTGTTGAAGAATATAAAAAGCTGTTTAAGAAATATGATGCACTAATAAGCCCAACTGTTCCGATATTGCCACCTAAATTTTCTGAGATTGAGAAATTAACTCCACTACAACAATATATGATTGACGCCATAACAGTAAGCCCGAATGTTGCTGGCTTACCTCATTTAAATGTCCCAGTAGGTTTTGAAAATAATCTTCCTGTCGGAATGCTATTAACTGCAGACCATTTGGAAGAAGGCAAATTAATACAATTAGGAAGTTTGTTTGAAAAGAATTAAAATACAAAAATGATTTCATCAAAAAACAACATCATTATAGGATTGGAAGTGCATGTCGAAATAAACACAAATACTAAACTATTCTGCAGCTGTCCAACTAAAGGTAATGAAAAGCCTAACTCAAGAACCTGTGAAACATGTTTAGGAATGCCAGGAAGCAAGCCTCTTCTAAATAAAAAAGCTGTTGAATATGCAATAAAATTATGCTTGGCTTTGAACTGCAAAATAAATAAAGAGCTTATCTTCTCAAGAAAATCTTATTTTTACCCAGACATGGCAAAAAATTACCAGATATCCCAATATGAAATTCCCTTAGGCCAGAATGGAAGCTTAAAGTTAAAGTCAGGAAAGGAAATTGGCATTACAAGGGTCCATATGGAAGAAGATCCTGCTGCTTTAATACACCCAAAAGGAATGCAGGAATCTGCTTATGTTCTTGTTGATTATAATAGAAGCGGAAATCCTTTGCTAGAAATAGTCACAAAGCCAGAGCTTTCAAGTGCAGAAGAAGCAAGGGATTTTATGAAGCAGCTGATAACTGTTTTAAGTTATTTAGGAATTTTTGATATTAACAATGGTATAATAAAAGCAGATGCAAATGTTTCCATTAGGGAAAGTACTTTTGTAAAGCAGGAAGTCAAGAACATAACAGGATTCAAGGAAATTGAGCGTGCATTAAAATATGAGATTCTAAGGCAGAAATCAGAAATAAAACAAGGAAAAAAATTAATGCAGGAAACTCACGCTTGGGATTCTGAAAAAGGGCTTACATTTTCTTTAAGGAAAAAAGAGACAGAAGAGGATTACGGCTATATTTTTGATTCTGATTTAGTAAAAACAGAGATTACAGATGAATTATTAAATAAAATAAAAAGTGAGATGCCTGAGTTGGCTCATGATAAGATATCAAAATTTGTTTCAAAGCACAAGATAAAAAAAGAAGATGCTGAGATAATTGCAGCTGAGAAAGAGCTTGCAGAGTTGTTTGAGAAGGTTGCTAAAGCTGTTGATCCTATACTGGCTGCAAAGTGGCTGAGGCGTGAGTTGGTAAGGGTGCTTAATTACAATAAAAAAGAGTTGCATGAGATAGAGATTGATGAAAAGCATATTATTGATTTGCTGAAATTGGTGGAAGCTAAAAAAATAACAGATACTGTTGCACAAAAATTACTGGAAAAGTTGATTGAGAAGCCTTTTGATGTTAATTCTCATGTTAAAAAAGAAAATTTAGGGGCTGTTTCTGATTCTGGTAAGTTGGAAAAATACTGCAAAGAGGCAATAAAAGAAAATCCAAAAGCGGTTGAGGATTATAAGAAGGGAGAGGAAAAAGCGCTTAATTATATTGTTGGGCAGGTTATGGGGAAAACAAGAGGAAAAGCTACTCCTAAAGGGGTTAATGAGATTATTATAAATTTAATAAATAAAGAATGACTTATTAAATTTGATTATTACGGTAATTTTGAACATGATAGTCTGCTGAATATGTTTTAACAACATATGAAATAAAAGTTCTATTACTTTTAGTCTCCCTAATACTCTGAGGAATATCCACTATAACTCCAAGATTACTTTCTAACTCACTTTTAAATTGTTCAAATTCATTAGAATCTTGGATAACTTTGTTTGAATGAGTAGTACGGTCATGTCTAATCTCCCTAAGAATACTCCTCGTCACATGTCCTAATTCCTTTTGTTCAGATTTTAAGTTAGTTGTCATGTATTTGTATGAGTGAAATAACTCATATTTAAACCTTTCTATTATTTTACCATCATTAAGGAGTAATAATTATCTTTTACCTACAAATCAACCTTTAATATCTTGCTGGCATCTTCCTTAATCCTGCCGTCAAAATCATTTACTCTTTCGCCTTCCTGTTTTTCTGTGCTTAAGATGCTCATTAGTTCTTTGATTAAAGATTCTTCTTTGTGAGTGTCCATTCCTTTTACTTTTACCTGGCCCAGATGCTCTTTTATTATTGAGGTTTCTGCGTCTTCAACAGATTTTGCATCTATTTTAATCTCTTCAAATTCTTTTGTTGTCAGGGCATTTGTGTTTTTCATGACAAAATAAGCGGATTTGTCATAAAGTGTTGTAAATATCTCTTTAAAATCTATATCAGTTGGCTTTCCAGCACCTAAAGAGCCAAATAATCTTATTAAGACTATCGAGTTTATGAATTCCTTGTCCTTAATCTCGTTTATTATCTTGTCGTAAACCTGTTCTGGGTCAAGGCCATTGCAATCAATGATTATTTTAAAGATATTGTAAACTTGTATTGGCTCCCATCTTAATTTATTATCCTCATAAATATAAAATCCTCCTCTTTCCAGTTTTTCCAGTTCTGAGAAAGAGTTTGGAAATAAAGGTCCGGGATATGCTACTCTTCCATATCCTTCCATAGTTCTATCTTCAACAACATGAACGTGGCCTGCAGCATAGTAATCAAAGTTTTTTGGAAGCAAAGAAATTGGCTGAGAAATAATAGCTTGCATATCTTCGTGCTTTAACTCATCAATTCCGGAATGCAGCATAAATATCTTAAAGCCTTCTTCCTGTTCAAGATTTTCTGTGATAAGGTTTTTGTAGTATTCCTTTTCCAGGGAATATCTTTTTCCAAGCATGCCGGTTATTTTTGCACCTGTTTTTTTGTCTATTGTAAAATTAAGCTTTAGCTTTCCATCAATTTCTTCGCCTTTTACAACATTAACAAACAAGCCTGCTTCTTCAAGAACATCGAGCATTGTCTTGCCAGAAGGAGAAAAATCATGGCTTCCGGGTATAATGTAAACAGGAATATTTTTGTCCTTTATCTCTTTAAATTTTCCGACAACTGTCTTTAAATTATCTATTCTTGGAAGAGAAGTATTAAACAAATCCCCGCAAATAAGAATAAAGTCAACATTCTCTTCAATGCACTTGTCCATAGCCTTATTGAATGCTATGGTACTTATATCCCTCAGCTTAGGGTCTCTCCAGCTCCCGATATGGGAGTCAGCAATATGAGCAAATTTCATATGTAAAAGAAATGATGATATTTATTTAATGTTTTTGATTATGATTTGACTTTCTCTAACTTCAGTATTTTTTTAACAACTGCCATGGCTACTTCAATCTGTTTTTTGTTTGGTTCCTTAGTTGTTATTTTCTGCATCAGCAAGCCGGGGTAAACTAGGATTTTCATAATCGGTCTGTGTTCGTATTTTGCGCTAAACTTTAAAAATTCATAGGAAAGGCCTGCGATTAAAGGCAATAAGGAAATCCTGATCAAAAATAGGATAGCTCTTCTTGGAAATGCCCCTATTTTCAAAAGCCCTGGAAAAATATTTAAGATTATAGGGGTTATTACCGAAAATGTAAGTATTGCAACAACCAGAACTATCATTATGAATGCTGTTCCGCATCTTGGATGTAAAGTCTTGAATTTTTTTATGTTTTTCAGGTCTAATTTTTTATTATGCTCATAGCAGTGTATTGCCTTATGCTCTGCTCCATGATATTGAAAAAGCACCTTTACATCTTTCATTAATGAAATTACAACGATATACAGAAAAAATATTCCAATGCGGATTATTCCATCAACTAAATTGAATAATAATGGTTTGGTTTCTTCAAAGAATCCAATAAGATTTGTAAGGAAATAAGGCAATGCAAGGAAAAGTCCAAGCCCAAAAACAATGGCAAAAATCATGCTGAATGTCATTTCTTTTTTGCTGATTTTTTCATCTTCATCAAGCTGCTGGTCTGCAGACCACATTAATGATCTCATTCCTAAAACAAGCATATCCACAAGATTATAAAATCCTCTTACAATCGGGAGTTTATAGAATTTTGATTTTCTTGGCTTTATTTTTTCTTTTTTCAAGATTATTTTCTTATTCTTCCTTATTCCGATAACATTATACTTTGGGCTTCTTATCATCAGGCCTTCAATCACTGCCTGGCCACCAATATTTAGTTTTTTGCCCATACTAAGCAAGAGTTTAGCCCTTATTTAAAATAGTTTTTTATTAGGCATGTAGTTTAGATTAAAAATAAAAATCACTACTTTAAAATACTAACATAACCGAAAAGTATAAATAGTAGTGTTACTTTATAGTAGTATAACACCTCTTTTCCCTGGCAGAATTTCTTTTGAAATTTTGCTGGGGTTTTTTATAATCGCATATTCTTGTTGATTAAATTAAAGTGTTAAAAAAATTTTAAATAGTAAGATAGGTTAATTTTCAATATTGAAATTAAATAAAAACCACAAAGGTTAAATATATCATTAACATAACAAAATAACAGGAAAAAGAGACATTAAAGGGCTTATTAGTTTATTATCAATTAAGTTCAATGCCCGTCACGAGAGTACCCGTGGGAGCTGTCGCTAAATGCAAGCGATGAACCTGGGAGTTAGTGTTACGGGCTACATTACCTTTAATAGGCCCAAAAAAGTATTTAGAACAAGTATTTAACTTAAAATTCATTTATTATCACATAATTTGCTTATTTAGAAGTTTTGAGCCGAAATAGGCTCAATTAAGTTAAAATATAGCTTGTTCTGGAAATAAAAATATAGTGGGAGGATGATTAATATGGGAAAAATTAGCCCTGTTGCGGCAAAATATATAGTTCATGTTACAATAGAAATAGATGGAGTTGTTGACAAGCCTGATGTTATTGGCGCTATTTTCGGTCAAACAGAAGGGCTTTTAGGCACAGATTTAGAGCTAAGGGAATTGCAGAAATCCGGCAGAATTGGAAGGATAGAAGTAAATACTGATACAAGGTCTGGAAAGACAAAAGGCACTATTGATATTCCTTCTTCTTTGGATAAGGCAGAGACAGCTATTATTGCGGCAGCTATGGAAATAATACAAAGGATAGGGCCATGCACTGCAAAAATACAGGCGCAAAGTATAGAGGATGTAAGGGTAAGCAAAAGGAATTTTGTCATAGGAAGGGCAAAAGAGCTCTTGAAAAACTTAATTAGCGGCTCAATGCCTGATTCACAGGAACTTGCAGATGAGGTTGCATATTCTGTTAGGGTTATGGAAATACAGGAATATGGCAAAGATAGATTGCCAGCAGGTCCTGCAATCGATGAAAGTGATGAAATAATTGTTGTAGAAGGCCGTGCTGATGTTCTGAATTTACTTAAGCATGGCTTTAAGAATGCTGTTGCAATGAACGGAACTTCAGCACCAGAAACAATCATAGATCTATGCAAGAAAAAAGTTGTGACTGTGTTTGTTGATGGAGATAGAGGAGGAAATTTAATCATCAAGGAGCTTACTTCTGTTGCTGATATTGATTATGTCACAAAGGCCCCCGATGGAAAGGAAGTTGAGGAGATAACACAAAAAGAAATCCACAAGGCAATAAGAAGTCGCATTTCAGGAGAGCAGGCTAAACTTGAGTTTGCAAAGGAAGAAGCCACATATTCTGAAAGAAAGCCAAGATTTTTCAGGCCCCAGGCAAGGCCGGTATTTGAGAGAAAGCCGGCTGCAAAGCCAGCTATGTCTATTTCCTTAGAGCATAAAAAAAAGTTTAAGGAACTGCTTGAAAATTTAATCGGGACAAGGGGAGCTCAGGTTCTTGACCAAAAGTTAAGCACTCTTGGAAAAGTTCCAGTAAGTGAATTGCAGTCTACTATAAAAAGCCTGAACAACACTGCTTATGCAGTTATATTTGACGGCATTATAGACAAGGATACTGCAAGAGCGGCAGAAAGCGCAAATGTAAAATTTCTTGTTGGAATGGACTCAAAAGTTAGGCCAAACGAATCAAGGGTCAATGTGCTGACTGTTGGAGAGCTTTAATTTATTTTTTTTATTTTATAAGAATTCAAATCAAGCTCTTAGTCAATTCTTTGTTGCATTCTTCTAGGTTGTTCATCTGACAGAAATATTCCCTTATCTTGTCAGGTGACTGGACTCCTGAGAACTTGATTTTGTTGTTTATTAAAAATGTTGGGAATGTATTTATTTTTAGTTCTTTAACAATTCTGCTGTCAGCATTATGCTTTTCAAAGTCAACTTTTCCTTCAAATGCTTCCAGGAATTCATTTAAATTTTCCTCTGCTATTGTATTTACAGTTTCCCCTGACTTAAAGAATAAATTAAGCTTGTTTGGGATTTCATCTCTGTCTATGTATAAATTTGCATTAGATACTGTATTTTTCATCACAAAACTATTTTCTACTTCATTAAATGAGCTGGAGAATTTATCAAAGTTATATGCCTCAGTGAAACTTGAATTTAAAATGTATGCAGGCAATGTATTTACCTTAAACTTTTTAATTAAAGCTATGCCTTCTTCAGTATTGAAATCAATTTTTTCTGTCTCTAAGTTTTTGAAAAAACTCTTAAGTATTGATAATACTCTATTAGTTTCGCAATTAAAACAGGTTTCATCATTAAGGATTATCAGCTTGATTCTAGCGTCATCAATAAATTTGCATTCTGCATCTTCTAGGCCTGGTTTTAAGCATAATCCTATTTTTCCTTCTTCAGTACATTCACTATCTGAACTGCATGCGATTAAGCTAACAGGAGCATCTACATTCTCTAAAGGTGCTGAATTTCCAGAAAAAAAGAAATACCAAGAAATAAGGCCAAATATTATGATAATAGCAAGATAAATGAATATTCTTTTGTTGCTTGTTTTCTCTTCCCAGATTTCTGGCTCTTGTTTTTTCTCTTCTGCTTTTTCCTCTATTTTTTCTGTTTCTGTTGTTCCTTCTAGTTTCTTTTGTTCTTCTTTGGTTTCTTTTTCGTGAATATCAGTTTTTGCTTCTTCTACGGGTAATTCCTTTGTTTCTTCTTTAATTTCAACTTGTTCTATTTCTTCTGGCTTTTCTTCTTGCTCCTTTTCGTCTTCTGCTTTTTCTTCAGTTTTTTCAGCTTCTGTTGTTTCTTTTATTTCCTTTTGCTCTTCTTTAGCTTCTTGGTTTTCCATCTCTTCTAATATTTCTTTTTCTGTTTCTTTGTTTTCACTTTCTGTTTTTTCCTCGGAGCTTGATTCCTGGCTTTCTTTGACTTCATGTTCCTGGTCTTTTTTGCCTATATCGCTTAGTTCCCTTAATTTTGAGTTGAGTCTTTCTTTTGCAATCTCATACTCTTCACTTGATATGACGCCTGCGTCAAAGCTTTCCTTTAAGAACCTTAATTCCTCTTCTGTTTTGTCTCTTTCTGAAAACATTTAAGCACCTATAAGATTTTTTATTATTTCTCTCGATTCGTCTTCTGCTTCACTATCAACATTCCCCACTAATGTATATTTGCACCCTAAATTAAGAGCAGGCACACGATTATTTGGGTTGTTTTTCTTGAATAATGCTAATTCTTCTTTAGGGATTCCTTTTTCCTTTTTTGATGTCATTAGATCATCTCCTGTGTCGAGGCTCCAGTGAAATGCTTCTACAGTTTCATCTTCAACAAGCTTTTCAACCAGATTGTTAAAAATTTCAGTAGTGTCATTGCATACCTTACATGAAGTTGATGTATAAAGCCTTAAAATTGGCTTGTTTTCATTGCATAATTCATCTCCTGTTTCCTTAAAATTTTTTAATATTAACCTGTCTATGTTCTCAGGAAATATCTTTATATCAGCATCGTCTAGCAGGTTGTCTACATACTCCTGAAAAGCGCCATCATTTTCATTAAAATTAAAATTTCCTTCATCAATAAAACCAACATTTTCCTTTTCCATCAGTTTCATTATCATTGCCCTGCTCTCAAAAGATTTTTTGATGTCGTCTATTGTGATGCTTTTAGCATTTAATTGTTCTTCAAATTCTTCCAAGGTAATTCCATTATCTATGAGGAATAATCCTAAAAGTTTTTCAGCCTCGTCAGCATTTACCTTTATATTTTCCTTATCTGCTTTCTGCGTCAAAACTTCCTGCGGAATCAAGGACATCATTAGAAAATCCTGCTTTGTAACAAGATCTGCATATTCCGGCTCAATAGAAAGTTTGTACCACCAGTCAAGCTCCTGCTTTGTTATTTCATTTCCATTTATAACAGCAACTATATTTTCGTTTAAATTGGAAGAAGTTGGCATCTTTACTACATAAAATAGATATGCAACTACCAAAACAAAAACAATGAAGATTCCGATGATTATTAGATTCTCCTGCTTTTCCTTTGCTTTATGCTTTTTTTTAGAATTTTTAGGGGTTCTTTTGCTCATTTTACCATATCTAACACTACGAATTGCCTCTATCCCCCTTTTTTAAACTAGTAAATAATAAATCATAAATAAAGCTTTCGGATTTTTACTAACTAATCAATACTCCCATAAGTTTATATATCTTAGATATAGGATTATTAAGTAATCTAACTTAAAATGTATGACATTGTGCTAGGCAGGAATAAGGAAGATATGGGGAGGTTTGGGACTTCTGGTACAATTAATATTGGCAAGCATTATGTGAAGATGGGCCAGACAACTTCTCTTTCCAATAACATATTGATGGATGTTGCAAAAAGCCATATTGTTTTTATCTGCGGTAAAAGAGGATCCGGAAAAAGCTATTCAATGGGGGTGATTGCTGAATCTATGAGCGATTTACCGAAAGAAATGGAGAAAAACATTTCAATAATAATTTTAGACACTATGGGCATTTACTGGACTATGAAATACCCAAATAAGAAAGATAAAGAGCTTTTAGACGAATGGGACATAGAAGCAAAGCCATTGAACGTGAGTATTTTCACTCCAATAGGTTATTATAAAAAATACAAGGAACAGGATATACCTACAGATTTTCCATTTTCAATAAAAACAAGCAACCTTTCAGCTTATGAGTGGTCAGAGACATTTGGCATTGACTTAAATGACTCTACAGGCATACTCATAGAAAGAGCTATAGAAACGTTAAAAGAAAGTGGCAGGGATTATGATATAGATGATATAGTTAAGACTATACAAAAAGATGACAGATCTGCTAAGGAAGTAAAGGATGCTGTTGAAAACAGGTTTTTAGCGGCAAAGCACTGGGGCTTATTCAGCAAGGAAGGGACTTTATTGGAAGATTTAGTAATACCCGGGCAAATAACAGTTCTAGATGTAAGCTGTTATTCATACTCTTCTGATGCTGAAGGATTAAGGGCTTTGGTTATTGGGTTAGTTGCGCAGAAGCTATTTGCCAAGAGAATGGCTGTAAGAAAAAGTGAAGAATACAAATCTATTTACCGGGAAACTCATCTGATTGATGAAGATCAAGAGGAAGAAAAAGAGCCTTTAGTGTGGCTTATCATTGATGAGGCCCATGAATTTTTGCCAAATGATATTAAAACAGTGGCTACACAGCCATTGTTAACAATTTTAAGGGAAGGAAGGCAGCCTGGGATTAGCTTGGTTTTAGCTTCCCAGCAGCCGGGAAAAATCCATACAGATGTAATCACGCAGTCTGATATTGTTATATCTCACAGGATTACTGCAAATATAGATGTCAAGGCATTGGGGGCTTTAATGCAGAGTTACATGAGAGAAGGTCTTGATAAGCAGCTGAATTATCTGCCAAGAGTTACAGGAGCAGCTTTGATATTTGATGATATAAACGAGAAGATATATCCAATGAGAGTAAGACCAAGATACACGTGGCATGGTGGGGGAACTCCTTCTGTAATCTTAAAAAAAAAGAAAGTGTTTGAGATTTAGTGATTATTTTTAACTTAGCTTAATGCCGCTAAAGTCCTTTTTTGTTTCTTTTTTTGCTTCTATATCTTTTTTTGCAATTTCATCAAAGAAGGGTATTTTTACAGGAATTGCGAACTTTGAAAAATTAGAGCTTATTAATGCCTCTCCCATATCCAAAGAAGCAATAGTACGGTCATCCTCGCTTAAGTCCTGGCTTGCAGACTCTATAATTGCAGTTCTCTCAGGCTTCATCTCTATGCCTAAGATTATCTTTGTATTAATGTTTGCCAAGATTTCTCGTGGTATCAAGGAAGGTAATTGTGTAATGGCAGTCAAGCCAACTTTGAATTTTCTTCCTTCCCTTGCTATGGTTGAGAATATATTATGGCCTTTTTCCAAAGCGTCCTTGCCTAGAACTCTTGGCGCTTCTTCCAGCACAATGGAAATTATTGGCTTATCATTTAAGCTTCCCTGCATCTTATAGTATTTGTATTTGTTAAATACCTCTGTTGTTATGAGGCTTCCAATCAAAATTTCAACAGCTCCTGAAAAGCCGGATGTGTCGATAATAGGAATTTTTCCTTCTTCTAATTCTTTTGCAATATCATTTATAGTATTTGTTCCGGCAGTTAAGTCAAAAATTCCTTTTGATATTATCTCTTCGCCATCAATTTCTAAATCCAGCAAATAAAGGAGCCTTCTTTTTACAACAGAAATAGTCTGCTCCATAAAACTGACTCCTTCTATCTTTTTTTCAAATAAAACATTTAAAATCCAATTAGTGCCAAAATATTTGTAATAAAGAGATAGTGCTTGTTTTTGCGGATCTGAAAAATCCACAACCCCATCAAAGTGGTGCGGCTTAATTTTTTGTATATTTATCTTAAGGGTTTTTGCCCCTGCGGGAGGATTTTTTGGAGTGTAATAAACAACTTTATTGTTTACCGGATGGTCTTTTAATCCAATTTTGTTTCTTCCATAATATTCATCATGCGGATCAAGAACTAAAATACCGCAATAATCCTTCTCAACTAAATTCCATAATATATTTGATATCAAAGTGCTTTTTCCCCTGCCTGTTGTGCCTGCAATGAGGATATGATGAGTTAGCACTTTGCTGCCTTCAAGAAAAATAGGGACATCGAGCATTTTGCTGCCAGACCTTAAATTTCCGATATAAATTGGATTATTAGGCTTGGTTAAAAATGAGAGGTCTTCTTTTTTTATTTCTCTTACATCTGAAAAAAAAGACGGCATTAATTTGCTTACTGAAGCCTTGTTTTTGCTTATAGTAATAAGGTTCTTAAGCCTTGCAAGCATATAATTTCTTAGGTTTTTGTCAAAGAATTCCATATCTGTGTTCTCTTCCAGCTTCATGCCGGAAATTAATTCCAAGTTCTGCTGGCTTATCTGGCTGCCGTAAATTAAGTCAAAAACCTGCATTAAGATTATATTGCCTTTAGATTCTGCTATTAGCAGCTCTCCAAGTTCTAATTCCTGTCCGGATTTCTGCCTGATAAGTATCTTTCCGAATTCTCCTGAAATAACCTGGCCTTTAATTAAATCCCCCATATTTTAAAGAGTAGAAAGCTGATTTATAAGGATTTTGTAAAAAACAATTAATTTTCGAAAGCCTTATAAAAAGAATTTGATTTCCATTAGTTAATAATAGTACTAACTTATTTTACAAATGTAATTAAAATGGCATCACAAACTGTTGAATCATTGGTACCTGGTGGAAAGGCTACTGCAGCTCCGCCACTTGGGCCTGCACTTGGACCTTTAGGAGTTAATATCGGCCAGGTAGTCTCTGAAATCAATAAAAAAACTTCTGCATTCAATGGAATGCAGGTTCCTATAAAGATTATAGTAGATGTTGATACTAAAGAATTTGAGATTACTATTGGAACTCCACCTGCAGCATCTTTGATAATAAAAGAAGCAGGCATACAAAAAGGATCCGGGAATCCCAAAGCCGATAAGGTTGCTGATGTTCTTATTGAGCAGATAATCAAGGTTGCTAAGATGAAAGAGGGTAATTTGCTTGGCAAAGGATTAAAAGAAAAAGTTAAGGAGATAATTGGTACATGTAATTCTATGGGTGTTTTAGTTGAAGGAAAGCCTGCAGTAGAAACGATTAAAGAAGTTAATGAAGGAAAGTACGATAAAGAGATAAAAGAAGAGAAAACAGAGCTTAGTGCTGAAGAGCTTAAGAAACTGGAAGAAGAGAGGAAAAAGCTTGCTGAAGAGATGGAAGAGAGAAGAGCTGAATACGAAAAAACTGCTAAGGAAATTATTGGCGGGATGGCTGACAAAGAGAGAGGAGCCATTAAAGCTAAGTTAGTTGAAGCAGGTATCCCAGATGCAATAATTAAAGAGCTGCTGCCAGTAGAAGGAGAAGCAGCTGCAGGAGCTGAAGCAAAACCAGGAGAAGCAGCTGCGCCAGCAGAAGGGGAAGCTCCAGAAGCCAAGAAAGAAGAAGCTCCGAAGAAAGAAGAGAAGAAGAAATAAATTTAGTTCTCAAAAAACCTATCACTTCTCTTATATTCGATATTATTTTTTTCTAGAATATCTACAATTCTCTGCTTTTCTTTGCCTAAGCCCTTCCAATCCAATAATACTAATTTGGATTTTGGGATTGTTTTTGCCATTGCTTCTTTTATTATTTCTGCGTTTAAGTTTTGTAGGTTGTATTTTGCACATATATGGCCTGCTGCATATTCAGTTTTTAACATTACCTTGTTTGCAATATTATTGTAGTGCTGGCCACCAATAACAAAAAGGCTTTCATAATTTTTTTCATTACTGTTTAAAACATGGATTAATGTTTTTGCTATGATGCTACCTGCATTCTTATTTTCCCATTCCTTCTCTGTGCTGCCTATCTCAATAAATAAAAGTGGCTTTTCCATAAAAGGGCCATGGTGAGTGACTTCTAAAGTTATCTCATAATCTGCTTGAGTAATTTTATTAAGTTCATTAAAAATATCTTTGATATAATAAGATGGAGATATACAGAGCTTATTTTCTTTTCCGCCATATTCTGCTTTTCCGAAATTTCCAATTGGATGTATTGTTAATGTTGCTATTCCTCCTGCTGACTGATGCTTGGATATAAAAATAAAAATATCAGCATGTATTTTTGTGTCTAAATTATCTGTATAAATCAGCTCGGAATTTATTGTGTATAATTTTATTTCTATTGAATTGGATTTAAGTTCAAAAATATCATTATTGTCAAATTTTTCTTCTGATTTATCAAATTCAAAATTAGTGAGAAGATTTTCCTTAATGTTCATGCTCGCAGGATCTTTAGCTGAAGAAATAATCACAATGTCCATTATAACAAGAATATTAACAAAATTTAAAAATTTAGTGAAAAATCAATGGTAAAATGCTCAAATTAAGGATATTAAACAATAAAGAAATTAAGGAAATAATAAAGTTAATAGAAAAGCAATGGGGCGCTGAGTTAAAGCTAAAATATGCTTTTCTCAGCAACCAGAAAAACAGGATTTTTGCTGTTAACAGGGATATTTCTAAAATTGATGTTTCAAAGATCAGGGTTAATTCTATTGGCATGTATTTTTGCGAAATAGACGGACAAAGCATAAGACTGGGCATAGAGGGCAGCCAGATAGTAGGGCAAAAAGCAACTAAAAATGTTGCTGAAATTAATGAAGAGGAAAAAAAGAGATGGATGATGGGAGATGATATAGAGATTAATGGAGACTATTCTGGTTTTGTGATAATCAAGCATGAGAATGATTTTTTAGGTACTGGAAAATATTCCAATGGAAAGATTTTGAATTATATCCCTAAAGCAAGGAGGGTATCCGCCAGTATTTGAGTGTAATAATAGGAAATATTTAAAATATTATTAATAAATAAAATAAACACTATTTTGCAAATTTTTCTGCAGTTTTTCTTTCATAATATAAATCTTTGATATCTTGGTAGACTTTTGATTTTTTCTTAATATCCAGTTCATTGTATAGCTTCATTATTTCTATATAGACCTTTCTTGCTTCATCAAACTTAAATTCCATCAATGCGAGCCTTGCCTTGTGTATCTTTTCCTCTATTAACACAATTGCATCTGCCTTTTCTTCGGTTACAGGCATTATTTCCGGAGTCTCTACTTTTTCAATAATCTCTTCTTTCTTTTTGCTTTTCTTCTTAAGCAATCCTTTTAGAATTGGATGTTTCTTTTTGAAAGCCTTCATTTTCATGATGGCTTTTTGAATTTCTTCCTCGGCTTTTATGACTTCTTTTGGCTTTACTATTTCTCTTTCCTGCCCTACATCTGGCTGGGATTTCTGTTCAATATGATAATCTTTATCTTTTGTTAGCTTTGATTGGGTTTCTAAATCTTTTAATAATTCTTCCGGAGATGTTTTGGCTTCTTTCTTGCCAAAGAGATTGCCAAAAAAGGATGGCTTTTTTTGATTTTTTTCTTCTTCTGGTTTTTCTTTTTGCTTTAGTTTTTCTATTCTTTCTGCTTTACTTTTCTTCTCTTGTTCTTTTCTTTTTTCCTCTGATTTTTTTTGTTTCTTTTTCTCCAACTCTTTATTTCTTTTCTCTTCTCTTTTTCTCTTCAAATCCAGCTCTATTTGCTTTTTTCTTTCTTCCTCTTTTCTTGTTTTCTCGGCTTCTTTTTGTTTTCTTTTCAGCTCTTGTTTTCTCTGGTCTTGCAATTTCTTTTTTCTTTCTGCTTCTTCTTTTTTCTTCTGCTCTTTATCCTTCTGTTTTCTCTTCTTTTCTTCTTCTTTTTCTGCTTTTTTTGCTTCTTCTTGCCTTTTTCGTTGCTCCTGTTCTCTTATTTTTTCATCTTGAACTGATTTTTTTTCCTCTTCACCTATATCGGGAAATGGCGGCGGAGGCGGAAGTATATCTAGCTCATCATCAGTTTTTTCAAAAATAGCAGAAATTACAATAAATCTAATTAGCGTGCTTAAAGTCATTTGATACCTCTTTTTTTGATATGGTTATAAATGTAATATTTAAATGTTTATTATTTAACCATGGTTTCTATGATTTTTTCTCTTGATTTAAGGCCAGACTTGATTTTTACCTTTTTTTCAAAAATTTAGATAAAAATCTTATTAATTCTTTATTAGCTTTGTTATTTTCCGGATTTATAAAAAATATTCTTAATGAGATTCAGACAAAGAAGCCCTATTGAATTAATTATAATCTCTCCAGGTATGCTCGCATTTCTCGCATCTTAAGAACTTAGTTTCTGGTTCGTCTCCTGCGCGGGTCTGGACAAGCCAGTAATATGCTGTATTGTGGCCGCACTTCTCGCATTTGGCATTGGTTTTTGGCAGAGTTTCTAATTTGCCTTTTTCTACGACATCAATCTCTTTATTATCTTTGGCTACTGTCTCAGTTATTCTTGACTGTTCGACATTGCTTGTCTTATAGCCGCAGCTGCATATAAGAACCTTTTTACTGCCTTCTTTCTTTGGCAGCAGTATAGAGCCGCATTTTGGACAAAACATCTTTAGATTATAGAATTTTAGTTCCTATATAATAATCTTATTGTTTTTATCTTGGTTGTTGTGCAAGCCTAATTTGTGCTTATGCGGAGCCTTAGAGGGCTTCTCAACTTCGCATACTGCGTATGCTCAGGTCGTTTATCACAACCCTTCGGGATTATATGCATTGGCAATTTACGCATAAGCACTGACTTATGCAACAACCTTTATTTTACATAAAAGTTACTATGCTAATCCTGCGTTTAGTATTTCTACAAATCCTATCTTTATATAGCCCAGATAAGGTATCTTTAGGACAGCCTTTCCGATGATCCTGTCTTCGCTTATGTCTGTTTCATCCAGTAGGCTGTTTTTTATGGAATCTTTGTTATTGTCGCCTTTGGTCTGTAAATTGCCGCTTTCTGTTTTTTTTACAACCCTATGTATTATTGGGTCTTTTCTGTTGCTTCTGAAAACTATTACATCTCCTATTGCTATGTTTTCTGCATCTTTTCCTGCCAAGATCATTATATCTCCTTTATTGAAGCCGTTTTTTAGTGAAAATTTTTCAAATTGGTCTTTAGTGATGCTGTTTTCAATATACCAATTATTGTTTTTGTCCCACCACCCGTCAAATTTCATCTCATTGTGTTCCATGCTCTCGCTAACAACAGCAACTACAGGATGACTTGTACTTAATAAAAGGCCTAATCCAGGATATACAATAAATTTAATAAGGATAAATGCCAGTATTACGTTAACAATCCAGCTCCATAAACTGTCTTCTTCCCATATGAAATGCCATGTTTTTTTTAGCAATTTTCTGGTTTTCTTCTTAGTCATGTAAAAACTCCAACTATTGGAAAGAATAAAAAGGTTTTGTTTTTGTATTAGAACTGAAATCAAGATTGATAGTATCTAATCACTTAATGTCTTTAAAGTTTAAATGGAGCTTTTTCCCTGTCTTTACATCTTTTGCAAGGACATTTTTGTGCATTGCAATTATCTTTATTTTGTCTCCCCTGTAAGTTATTACATCTCCTTTTTTGAAATTAGGTAGCCTGAAAAGGACATTTACCCTATAAAGCTCCCTGCTTGTAAGTCTATGTTTTGTGTGCAGCTTTGTGCTTGTTATAAGCTGGCCTCCAAACTGGCTTTGGAGCTTATTGCCTAAAGTTCTAAGAAACCTTTGGGATGAGATATAGATATCAACTCCGTTTGCAACCTTTTTTACTTTAGCTATGTTAGCATCTTCTTTTTTCTCAATTTCTTTTATAGCAGTATCTATTAGTTTGTTGCTTGGATTTCTTAATTGCAGTATTCCTTCAAAATACTCGTTGTGCTTTGGTCCTGTCATTTTATTCGAATCTTGATTATTATGTTTGTTATTGGATTATTATCATGATTATATAAGTATTTTGATAGAGCATAACATTTATAAGCGAAATTAGACTGCTATAGTGTATGGGGGGTGGAATTGCTTTTAGTGGCATTGTAACAAGCGGCTTAGGTGAAGGGGCATTTTATATGTCTATGGAGCATTATAAGAAAGAGATTAAAGGCAAGCTTGGGTTTGATGCTTATCCGGGAACGTTAAACATAAAGACAGATAAAAAGATAAATTTATTTGATGAGAAAAAAGCTGTTATAATTGAAGGCTTTGAATCTGAAGGCAAGGTATTTTACGGCACAAGATGCTATAAGGCAAAGATTAAAAATATAAATGGATCAATATTAGTGCCTGATAAGAGCAGGCATGAAGACAATATTATTGAGTTTATTGCTCCTGTTCATTTAAAATCTGAATTAGGAATTAAGGATGGGGATGAGATTAGGGTCGAGATAAGATGGCAAAAATAGGAATAGCTGATACGACTTTTGCAAGGGTTGATATGGCAGGATTTGCAATAGGTGTTATTAACAATAATTCTGAGCATGAGATTGAGCGCTATACTGTGCCTGGGTTCAAGGATTTGCCAGTAGCATGCAAGTTGCTTTTTGAAAAGTATAAGTGTGATATTGTCATGGCATTTGGCATGGCTGGGCCTGAGCCTATTGACAAGCAGTGCAGCCATGAGGCTTCTATGGGTATGCAGATGGTTCAAGTTGAGGCTGGGAAGCATATTTTAGAGGTTTTTGTTCATATGGATGAATCAGAGGATGAAAAAGAGATTTTTGAGATTGCAAAGAACAGGGCAGAGAAGCATGCTCTTAATGCTCTTGTATTATTGGAAGGAAAAGAAGCCTTGACAAAAAACGCAGGTATGGGGAAGAGACAAGGGAAAGATGATGAAGGGGAAATTAAGGTCTAATGAGAATAAAAATTGGCTTGGTTGTTTCTGATTTTAATGATGAAATAACCTCTAAAATGGAGAAATATGCGGAGAAATATGCAGATTCTTTAAATGCTGAGATAGTGAAGAAGGTAAATGTGCCTGGAGTTTTTGAGATTCCTTTTGCTGCGAAAAATTTGCTTAAAGAGAAGAAAATAAATTCTTTGGTTGCTTTGGGCGCTGTTATACAAGGTGATACAGACCACGATATTATTGTTGCAAACAATGCTGTGCAAAAGCTGATGGAGCTTTCTTTGCATTACAACAAGCCGGTTGGCATGGGAATAATCGGGCCAAGGGCAACATGGCAGCAGGCAGAGGAAAGGGCAGAGGAGTATGCAAAAAGGGCTGTTAAGGTTGCTGTGGAGATGGTCAAGGCAAGTAGAACATTATGATTTAAAATTTTCAAAATTTAGATATTGGAAAAATCAGCCAAAAAACCTGCTCAATGGCTTTTCTTTCTTAACATTGACTTCTTTCTTGTATACAATTCCTATTTTCTCCTGCTTTATCAAAGAAGAGATAAAAGGCTTTCTTGTTTTTCTGTTAAGGACATCATTTTCCAGCATTTTTGCCAAGCTTTCTGGTTTTATCATGGCCTGCTTTAATATTAAGGCTAATCTTTCCTCATTTGTTTTTTTGAACTCCTTTACTATCCCATCCCTATCGAGCATTTCAGCAATCATCTCTTTCATTTTTTGCTGGCTTAGGTTTTTTTCCAAAACATCAACAAACTTCTTTGGATTCTGGACCAGTAAAAATTTAACAATCTGCAATGTCCTGATAATATCATCTTTGAAATAACCTGTATTGAGGCCTTTCATTACATCTGAAAGTATATCCTCAAACTCAACCAGTTTTATTCCTTTTTTTTCCAGTTTTCCTGTGATTTCACTTTTTTCTTTAGGTAGCGAGTTCAATACTACAATTTTCTCTATTTTGATGTCTTTTTTCATGTTTTTTGAATATTCACTTATAGTGCTCATAATTCCCTTATCATCAAACTTTTCACTGATTATATCAGAAATATAATGCTGGTCAGCAATACCAGTTATCGAGCAATTTACCTCTAAATGCATAATTTTTTCCAAAACAGTTTTATCAAATTTCAGGGCGAGAATTCCAATGTCCTTGTTTTTACTCTTCAAGTTATTAACAGTAAAGTATCCTTTCCTGTTAAGCCAGAAATTAACTACCTCCTTTTCAGCTGACATTAATATACACCCCAGAATTATATCAATTTGAGGTTATTTATAATGTTTTTGATTTTGCATAATCCGAAAATTTTATAAACTTGAAGTTATGAAGGGTGTTAAAATGAGGAAGATTATGTCATTGATTGTTATGGCTGTGTTTCTATTAAGTTTTGTTCCTGCATCTTTAGCAGATCATGATAAAGAAGATGAGCATGATGTTGTTTCTGTATCTGCAGGAGGAGTTAAAGTAGTAGCTAGCGAAGGGAGAGTTGAAGTAAGAGATGGTATTAGAGATATAAAGGCCACTACTGCAAGCAATGTTAAAGAAAAAAAAGACGAGGTTAGGGTTGATGTTAAAGATGGGAAAGATGCTGTAAGAATAAGAGTTAAAGATGGAAAGACCGATATTAGAACTAAAATTAATGATAAGAAAACTGAAGTAAGGACTGATATCAAAGACAGGAAAACTGAAATCAAGCAGAAATTTGAAGATAGAAGACAAGCTAATATTGATAATCTAAAAGATATGGATCCTGAAAAGCTTAGGAAAATAGAGGCTTTAAGCGCTGTATCTATAGATAGGATAGCAAATGTTGATTCTGAAAAAAGGGAAAAAATTTCTGCTCTGAAAAAAGAAAGGCTAGAAAGGGTTTCTCATCTTGACAAGGAAAAGCTGGAGAGAATTTCTGATTTAAAGAAAGAGCATCTGGAAAAAATAGCAGATTTGGATAAGGATAAATTAAGAAAGATTGCTCATCTTGACAAGGTTAAATTAGAAAAGATTGCAAATTTAGACGCAAAAAAGATTGATAAGATTGCAAAGCTTTCAAGGGCAAAGCAAAAAGAGATTGCCGGGCTTGATAAAGCGCAGATTGCAAAAAGACTTGATAAGATTAAAGTAAAATCTGTCAGAAAAGCAGATGACCTTAAATTAAGGGTGATAAGCAAACAGAAGGCTGATATTGCTAAAAAGAGATTTAGTGATGCAAGGAAAAAATATGAAGATGCTAAAGAAAGGTATGCTGATGCAAGAGCCAAATATCTTGAAGCAAAAGATGCAGGAGATGAAGAAGGCAAGATTGAGCATGCAAAAGAAGTGCTTCTGAGGTCTGCTGAATCAATAATTGGCCATCTTGAGAAAATAAAATCAAAGGTTGAGGAAAGCGAGAATATTGAGGAAGATAAAGCTAATGATTTAATTGGAAGAATCGATAATCAGATATCTGAGGTTGAAAGTATAAAATCTGATATAAAAGCCGCAGAAACTGCTGAGGAAATTAGGGAAGCAGCTAAATCCTTAAAAGGCAAATGGAATAATATTAAGCATAAGGCTAAGGCATTTGCCGAGAGGGTTGTTACTGCAAGAATCCAGGGAGTTGTCCATCAGGGACAGGTACTTGAGAAAAAGCTTGATAAGGCTCTTGCAAGAATGGAAGAAGCTGGAATAGAGGCTGATGTTGATAGTAAAGTGGAAGAATTCAGCAACCTGATTGCAGAAGCTAATGATAAGTTCAAGCAGGCAAAAACTAAGTTTGATGCTGCAAAAGACGAGACAGACAGGGATGCAGTTAAAGAATTAGTTGATGAAGGCAAGGTGTTGGTTGATGAGTCAAGACAAGCTTTAAGATCATCTCATGACAAATTAAGGGATATTGTAGAAAAGATAAGGGATGCCGGTCATGAGCTGGAAATTGATGAGGACGAGTCTGTAGATGTAGAGGAAGAAGATGGAGCTGGTGATGATGTAATAGTGGCCGGAGCAAGCGCTGACGAGCCCACTAGCATAAATGTAACAGGCACATGTGTAGATGAAGACGGCAATCCTGCGCCACAACCAAATGATGGTGTTGGAGTGTGTCGAGGGCATGACGGAAGCGACAATGACTATGTTTGGTCAGGACCAGGGCCCGATGCTGAAAGTGAATACTGTGGCTCTAACCCAGAAGTAGATAATGTGCCATGCAGCTATAGATGTTCCACAGGCGAAAGAGTCGATCCTGAAACAAACCGGTGTGGACCATACCCTTGAGGAACGTTATAACTTTGGAGGTAATATTAATGAACAGGAACAAACCTGTGAATGCCCTAATGGAGCACCGCAAAGTTTGAGCTCTGGTTGCCCAAGCTAAACATAGGTTCCGAAAATTTTAAATACTAACAATGAAATGGTTAAATTAAAAATATAAAGAGGTTGATTTATGTTGAAAAAAATTTTAATAGCTTTTTCGCTGATAATGGCATTAATGCTCTTTGCCGGATGTAACCAGCAAGAAATGCAGGCTCCAGAGCAGACAACCGAAGAATTAGAGGAAACCGGAGAAGAAGCAGTTGATGAAGTCGGAACAGGAATTTCAAGCATAGACGATGTTGATCAGGAACTGGGTGCAGATGAGCTTGAAGACCTTGATGATGTCCTTTCAGACATTGAACAGATATGATTTAACAATTTTTAAATAATAGTTCTTTTTCTTTTGTTTTTATGATAGAACTGGATGGCAGCTACAAAGAGGGTGGAGGTCAGATCTTAAGGACAGCATTAGCCCTATCAACATTAATGAATGAGCCGTTTGAAATAAGCGACATAAGGAAAAACAGGCCCCAGCCAGGATTAAAAAACCAGCACTTATTTTGCGTCAGGGCACTGGAAAAGTTATGCAGTGCAAAGATCGAAAATGCATTTTTAGGCTCAGATAATTTAAGATATTTTCCGGGAAAAATTAAAGGAAAAAGAATTGATATCGACATACAGACTGCTGGCTCTATTTCCCTGTTTTTGCAGGCTGTTTTGCTGCCGTCAATGTTTGCAGATAAAGCAGTTAGATTCAATATTACTGGAGGTACTGATGTAAAATGGGCAGCTCCGATAAATTTTTTTATGGAAGCTTTTTTGCCGCAAATTAAAAAATATGTGGATATAGAATGCAGGCTCGTAAAAAGAGGATATTATCCGAAAGGTAATGGGAAAGTAGAATTGAAGATAAGTCCAAAATTCAAGATTTTTAGTTATGATAATTTCGATGAATTTTGCAATGATGTTAAAGAAAACACTGAAAGAATTGATTTGACAGGGCAAGGACACTTGATTCAGATAAAAGGAATTTCCCATGCATCCTCTTCTTTGCAAAATGCTGAAGTTGCCGAAAGGCAGGCAAAAGCGGCAGAAATGGCTTTAAAGGAATTTAATTGCCCTGTGAATATACAGGCAGAATACAATGAAGCATTATCAACTGGCTCCGGGATAACTCTCTGGGCTATATTTTCAAAAAATGAAAATGAGATTGATTTCAATAATCCAATAAGAGTTGCAGGAGATGCTTTAGGGGAAAAAGGAAAAAAAGCAGAAGATGTTGGAACTGAGGCAGCTAAAAATCTGGTTAAGAAAATTGAGAGCAGAGCGGCAGTGGATAAGCATCTTGCAGACCAGTTGATTCCTTTTATTGGTTTATTTGGTGGGAAGATTAAGGTATCTGAGATTAGCAATCATACAAGAACCAATATATATGCGACAGAGAAGTTTTTGGGCAATAGCTTTATGATTGATGAGAAAAGGAAAGTTATTTCTAAGGAATGATTTTGTTATATTATCAATTTCCGACATGTCAGAAACCAGCAGACTAATTGATTCGGTTTCTGAGCATGCTCGAAAATCTCCGATTTTCGACAAATTTAAATAAGAAAGGGAAAAACAGGAGTTATGGCAAAAAAACAAGCTGCGAGCAAGGACGAGCAGATAGGGTTCCATAAGGGCTCATTAACAACTCTTGCCAAGGAAAGGGAAGAGATGCTTAAGATACTGCAGATAGTTGAGCAGCTTATGCAGATGCATGTTAAATCATTGAAGGATTTGGGTGTTGACCTTGAACAGCAGGCAAAAAGCATCAAAAGCACAGGCTCTTCGAAGGGCAAGATAGATAAAAAACCTATAGAAGATTTATTGTAATTATTCTTTTTCCTTAAAATGGAGTATTCATTTAACTGCTATGGGCATGAGAATGTTATTTCAAGGCATAAAACTACATTAGAATTCACCAAAGGCAAAAACCTGACTTTGAATGGGGATTGCATTGTCGGGGTTAATGCTGATTTTGATTTGCATAGTATTAAAAAATTCATAGCTTCAGTAAAAAGCAACAAAAAGATAAAAATAACAATCAAAAATAATGAAAAAGGGCTGAAAGAAGAGATTAAGGCTAAGATAAATCCTGATTTTGATTCTGATAGGGAGATGGTGATAAGAAAGAGTGATTTTATTTCTAAAAGAACGCTAGCAATCAATGCTGACAAGAGCGCTTTTGAGCTTAATAAGAAATTAATTGAGTTTTTGAAAGGCAAGGAGAATAAGGTTGTTGTTACTTTAAGAATGGGTTGGATAAAATTGAAATAAAAACTGCTTAGCATTCTTAATTTACACCATAATATTTCTTTAACAAAACCAAACAATTTATATATAAATATAAAACAATGAAATGATATGAAAAAGCTACTTTTAGAAGTCCTGGAAGATATAAAGCCGAGCAAGGATTATGAAAAAGATATTCTGGGCAATGCCAATAATATAATCAGCGCAATAAATAAAGGAATAAAAAATGCCAAGGCTGTTCTTGGAGGATCTGGTGCAAAAGGGACATGGCTAAAGACTTTTGATGTTGATATCTTTGTGAAATTTAATTATAATAAATTTTCGGATAAGAGTGATGAGCTTTCTAGTATCCTGGAAAAATTGCTGAAAAAAAAGTTTAAAATTGTTAAGCTACATGGATCCAGGGAATACTTCCAGATAAGGCAGGGAAAATTTACCTTTGAGATAGTTCCAATACTGGACATTAAAAAGGCAGAACAGGCAAAGAACATAACCGATGTCAGCCCTTTGCATTCGGATTTTGTCAGGAAGCATAAGAAGCTTGCTAATGAGATAAGGCTTGCAAAGCAGTTCTTTAAAGCAGGGAAAGTGTATGGGGCTGAAAGCTATATCAGGGGATTTTCAGGCTATGTTTGCGAGATACTTACTGTTAATTACGGCTCATTTTTGAATTTGATTAAATCAGCTTCAAAATGGAAGGAAAAAACAGTCATTGATGTGATGAAATATTACGAGGGGCAAAATGTTTTTAATGCGATAAACAAGTCAAAATTGTTAAGCCCATTGGTAGTCATTGACCCTGTGCAGAAAGACAGGAATGCTGCGGCTGCCCTTGATCATGAGAAATTCGATATAATAAGGAGAAGGTCAAAAGAGTTTTTGAAAAATCCTGTGAAAGAATTTTTTGAGGAAAAGGTATTATCAGAAAATGACATCAGGAAAAAGGCTGGAAAAAACAAGGCAATGATATTAAAAGCATTTCCTTTAAAAAGAAAAGATGATGTTGCCGGGGCAAAGATGCTCAAGGCATTTCATTTCATTGAAAAAAATTTAATTTCGAGTGAATTTAAAGTCATTGAAAGCGACATGCTGTGGCATGCTAAAACAAGCTCTTTATTCTATTATATTGTTGAAAATAAAAATCTTTCAAAAGAAATAAAGATTATGGGTCCTCCGATTAAATCTAAACATCATGCAGCAGCATTCAAAAAAATACACAAAAAAACTTTTGTGAAGAGCAAAAGGCTGTTTGCCATAGAAAAAAGAAAGTTTACTGAACCTAAGGGTTTGGTTAAACACTTGATTAAAAGATCTAATATTAAAGATAACATAAACAAAATTTTAATTTTATAAAATGCAGGCAGTTATATTAGCAGCTGGGAAATCTACAAGAACATATCCTTTGACTATAACGGGGCCGAAGCCATTGCTCAAAGTTGCCAATAAAACATTGCTTGAGCATAATCTTGAAAATTTATTAGGGTTTGTCTCTGAAGTGATTATTGTAGTAGGATATAAAAAAGATATGATAAAAAAATATTTTGGAGATGATTACAAGGAGATAAAAATAACGTATGCAGAGCAGAAGCAGCAGCTTGGAACCGCAAATGCGCTTCTTGTGACAAAAAAGCAGATTAAATCGAGATTTATTCTTTTGATGGGAGATGACATATATTCAAGGGAAGACATAAAAAAGTGCATAAAGCACAGATACTCTATTCTGACAACTCACGTAAAAGACCCTCAAAATTTTGGAGTTGTGGTTGAAAAAAATGGGATATTGGTTGATTTTGTGGAAAAGCCCGAGGTTTTTGTATCGGATAAAATAAGCACTGCATTTTATCTGCTTGATGAAAAAATATTTAGGTACATTGAAAAAATAAAAAAATCAGAAAGAGATGAGCTGGAGCTTCCTGATGCTATAAGACTGTTATCAAAACACGAAAAAATATGCTGCGTTGAAAGCAAAGGATGGCTTCCAATTGCCTATCCATGGGACTTGCTGAAAGCAGACAGGATATTGAGGAAAGGCAAGAATATTATTGGGAAAAATTCAAGAATAAACGGAACAATAAAAAACTCAACAATAGGAAAGAACTGCAAAATATCCGGAATAGTTAAAAACTCGATTATTATGGACAATACATCTATTGAAAAAGATTCTGTGATAGAAGATTCAATAATCGGGGAACATGCAGTCTTTAATGGAAAGATAAAGTCAAAAGACAATGCTTATTCAATTGTAAATGGTAAAAAAATAAAAGTAGGTAGGTTGGGAGCAATAATTGCTGACAATGTGAGGGCAAAGAATGCTGACATAAAGCCAGGATGTAAGATATGGCCAAATAAAAGAATAAAAGGAGAGATAAAAAATGACATTGCTTAATGAGATTCTTTTGATAATTGCAATCACTTTCCTGCCTTTCTTGGAGTTAAGGGCTTCTATCCCTTATGGAATTCTAGTTCTTAATATGCATTGGATTGCTGTTTTTGCCATTGCAGCAATAACAAATATTATTTTAGGGCCCATTGTTTATTTTTTTGTTGATAAAATCATACATATTTTTTTGAGAGTAAAATTTATTGATAAGGTATATCAAAAATATGTGGAAAGGACACAAAAAAAGATACATAAGTACGTGGGAAAATATGGGGAAGCGGCAATCGCTGTTTTTATTGGAATTCCTTTGCCTGGCTCAGGCTCGTATTCAGGCGCATTAGCAGCCTATTTAATCGGCTTGGGCTATAAAAAATTTATTATTGCAAACATTATTGGTGTTTTGATAGCTGGAATTTTGGTGACAGCAATCACCCTAACAGGAGTCAATACATTTAATTTCTTCATAAAATAACCCAGAATGAAAAATAAAAATAAGGCAGCATTTATTGTAGGATTGATATTGTTTTTAATTTCTTTGGCTTTAGATAAATATTCTGCCCATTTTGTTTCCATAATAAAAAATCCTTTTTTTGATTCAATTTTTGGCTGGTTTACCAGTTTTGTTAATGTTTTTGTTATATTGATTTTTGTGACTACAATTTTTTTATGGGAGGAGAAAAAGAGGGAGTGGATATTTCCATTGTGGCTTTCGTTTCTTTTTTCTATAGCTGTATCTTTTATCTTGAAATTAATAATAGCGAGACCCAGGCCAACTGAATTGCTTTATCCTGTGATTAATACATTGAGCTTTTCCTTTCCGAGCATGCATGCTATGGTTTCTTTTGCAGCAGTTCCCATTCTTATTATGGAGTTTCCAAGGCTAAGATGGTTCTGGATTGCATTTGCATTTTTAGTTGCATTCAGCAGGATTTACTTTAACTATCATTTTTTAAGCGATGCTGTATTTGGAGTATTTTTTGGATATTTTATTGGATTATTGATTATATTTATTGAGAAGAAATACAGGCCTTTCAAATTTTTGATGTAAATTTCAATTATAAAAAATAATCATTAATAAATGGGTTGATTTATTATGTCTGTACTAAGCGGCACTGAGATTAAAAGGAAAATCATGCACATGCTATTTGGTATTATAGTGGTTATTCTTCTTTATTTCGGGTTAATTGGAAAAATGCATATATTCTTTTTGATAATAATCGGCATTTTTGTGTCTTTTCTAAGCAAAAAATACAAGATTCCAATTGTGTATTGGATTATGCAGCATATTGAAAGGAATAGTGATATGAAAAGCTTTCCAGGCAGAGGGTGGATTTTTTACCTTATTGGTATTTTTTTGGTGTTGAATTTTTTTCCTTTGGATATTGCAATGGCTGCTATACTTGTCCTTGCTTTTGCAGACTCTGCAAGCCATCTTGTGGGTATAAGGTTTGGAAAGATAAAGCACCCTTTTGTAAGCACAAAGTTCATTGAAGGGTGGTTTGCAGGGCTGATTGCCGGATTTTTAGCAGCTTTGGCTTTTGTCCCTTGGCATGAGGCTCTTGCAGGATCATTTTTCGCAATGCTTGTTGAAGGCATAGAAATTAAATTGGGAGTGGATGAAGTTGATGATAATATTTTGATTCCTGTTGTTGCTGCTATTGCTATTTGGGGTGTTAGGACACTATTCTAAACCCCAACCTTTATAAATTTCCATGGCTTTCTCATATGCTTTTGAGAGGTTAAGATGATAACAAAAGAATTGACTAAAATATTGCTGGATAAAAAAGACCCTTTTAATGATATTATCGGGCAGGAGAAGATTAAGAAGTCTGTTAAATCTGCGCTATTGGCAGACAGGCATATTATTTTTGTTGGAGCGCCCGGAATAGGAAAGACTACTTTGGCCAGGAATATCAAAGAATTAATGGGAAAAGATGCTCCTTTTGTAAGAGTGCAAGGCAGTCCTGACTTAACAGTTGAGGATTTATTAGGAGATATTGACCCTATTAAGGCATTGAAGTACGGGCCTTTGAGCATAGAGGCTTTTACAAAAGGGAAGATATTCAAGGCTCACAAAGGAATATTGTTTTTTGATGAATTAAACAGGTGCCCGGAAAAAGTACAAAATAGCTTATTGCAGGTTCTTGAGGAAAAAAAGGCAACAATAGGTAGCTATGACGTTGATTTTGATGTTGATTTCATATTTATAGGGACAATGAATCCAGAGGATTCTTCAACAGAAAAGCTTTCTGATGTTCTATTGGACAGGTTTGACTTTGTGTATATGGAGTATCCTGAAACTATTGATTTTGAAAAAGAGATTGTAAAGGCTAAGGGCAAAAATATTGCAGATGTGCCTGAAAACTTTCTTAACTTGATGATCCATTTTATAAGATTGCTGAGGGAAGATAAAAACCTGGAGAAAAAGCCTTCTGTTAGGGCATCTTTAGGGCTGTATGAACGGTCACAGTCTAATGCATTATTGCATGGAAGGAAAAAGATTATTTTTGATGACATAAAGGATGTTATTGTTTCTGTTTTGTCGCATAGGATCAGGCTAAAGCCTTCAGTTAAATATTTGCAGAGCCCTGAAGATTATATCAAGCACCAGTTTGAGAAGAATATTGTGGATAGTGATGTTTTAGAGGAAAAGAAGGGTGATTTACTTTGACAGCGAGCAGAATATTGAAGAACAAGAGAAGATAGAGGAAGCTTCCGGGAAACTTTCCCCCCAGAAAGAGGAAAATAAGCTGATGCGCTCTGTCCTGGAAAATGACAAGGAAACAATAGAGCAGGGGAAATTGATATCTGATTCTATAAACCAGGGTTTGAGTTCTTTTACTCCAGATATGATGTTTGAGCAGCTTGTCAAGAATTATAGTTTAGCTAAGCAGATTTTCGGGCCTTCTTTGCTGAAGCTTGCTTCAGGATATAATCCGGATTATATTAAAAAGAATATCAATATTCCCGAGTTCAGGAAAGAGCTGAAGTTCAGGATAGAAAAAAATGTAGATGCACTTAAGGAAAAAGGCTTATTTGAAAGGGATGGCACAATAAGCGAGAAAGGTGTTGAATTGGCATCATTAGTTATGTATTTTGAGGAATTGGATAAAATAATCCCAAAGGGAATTTTAGGAGAAAGAATACATAAAAAATCATCTATTTATGGCAGTAAGGAGGAATTCCGCAATTACAGGAAAGGAGACAGGTACAGGGACATAGCGATAAAAAAATCAGCAAAGTTGGCATTAAGGAGAGGCCATAAAAGCCTTGAGGCTGATGATTTGATTTCTTTTGAGAGGCAGAGCAAAGGGAAGTGCCATATTGTTTATGCTTTGGATGCTTCAGGGAGCATGAAGGGCAAGAAGATAGATGCCTGCAAAAAGGCAGGAATTGCCTTAGCATATAAGGCAATAGATGAAAAGGATAAAGTTGGGTTGATTGTTTTTGGCTCTGAAATTCAGACAATTGTTGAGCCTACAAGTGATTTTGCTTTTTTGTTGAAAAAGATAACAAGTGCAAGGGCATCAAAGCAGACTGATTTAACAGCAACTTTAAGAAAATCTATTGAGCTCTTTCCTCACCAAGGTATTACAAAGCATTTAATCTTAATTACAGATGCCCTGCCAACCATTGGAGATGATCCGGAAAAATCAACATTGAAAGAAGCATCTTTGGCAAGGAACAAAGGAATCACAATATCATTGATTGGGATTAATCTTGATGAGAAAGGAAAAAAACTGGCTGAGAGAATTGTTGAGATAGGTGATGGAAAGCTTTATGTTGTCAATAATGCAGATAATGTGGATGAGATTGTTCTGGAAGATTATTATGGGGTTGTTTGAAGATAAAAAAATATTAATTTTAGATGCACTAATCCTTCGATTGTAATTTTTTTTGGGATTTGCATATAAGTGTAGTCTTTACCAATGGTCCATACTTTTCTTTAAACGTACTTTCAGTATACATCCTGAAATTATCAATTTTACCTTCCAGGACTACTTTACTTTCTTTATCTATCCCTGTTATTTCCGAAAAACGAGTTGGAATTCCGATCCTTCCTTCATTACTTATTTTTATTCGGTAATAGTCTGCAGAGTTATCCTGGTTGATACTATCAACAAATTCAAAATAGGGTATTTCCAATTTATCCTCTCCAGCCTTAGTTTCATATTTTATAGTGTATAATAATGCAATCTGAGGTTTATTAGGTTTACCTTGGCGATTAGAAAGTGATTGAATATAGTCGGGTGGTAAGTATATTCTATTTCCATCAATATTTCTTTCATACCTCCCGGTGAATTCTGTAATTAGCTTATCTTCAATAGATTCATCCATTAAAAACGTGATAATTTTGCTATTTTATAAACCTTTCCATTTTTTACTATCTTGAAGTAATCACACATACATTTATATTAATCAAAAAAACCAAAGATACCATGAAAATACTGGCATTTACGGACCTGCATTTATCATCTCCTGCTTTTAAGAAGATAAAATCCAAGGTCAAAAAACAGGATCCTGAGCTGATTGTATGCGCAGGGGACATTTCTATACTTGAGCAGAATATGGATTTTATACTGAATAAATTAAGTAAGTTAAAGAAAAAAGTCCTTATTATTCATGGAAATCATGAAACTGCAAGTGTTTTAAATAAACTATGCCAGAAATATGATAACCTTTTCTTTATACATAAAAAATGCTATAAGCATGAAAACTATATTTTACTTGGGTATGGTGGGGGGGGCTTTTCCCTAACAGACCCTGATTTCTACAAGACGGGGGAAAAATTCCATGAAATTATAAAAAAGAATAATGATAAGAAGATAATCTTTGTAACGCATGCGCCACCTTATAATACAAATCTAGACTTAATGGTAGGAAGCCACTATGGCAACAAGACATTAAAGAATTTTATCTTAAAGAATAAGGTAGATTTGTGTGTCTGCGGACACCTACATGAGAATTTCGGAAAAGAAGATAAGGTAAAAGGTACATTAGTGATTAATCCGGGGCCTTATGGGAAGGTTTTGAGGTTGTGAATTTATAGTTTATTACTTTCCATAAGAATCTGTTTATAAATATTATTATTACAATCCGCTAAAATCCATCTTCCTGCCTTTGAAGTCTTTCCTAACTAATAGGGCTACTCTGCTTTCCTTTTTTTCATCTATTACTTTGTAAGATGATTTTTTTTCGATTTTCTTTGCAAATTCCATTATCTCATGATGGGTGGGCATGTTCTCAATCATTAAACGTTCTCTACTATGGCCTACCCAGACATAGCCTTTGCATTCTACAAACATTGGCTTGTATTTGTCTATCAGATTTGCATATAGTTCCGGCTTTATCATATTGATTCCTTTTACTAAAGTAAGCCTTATTGTAGTTCTCTTAAATTTAGGCAGCATTGATAGGCTTTTATGCAGCTTTTCCCATGAATCCCCAGCTATTGGATTTGCGGTTTTTTGATAGATTTCTTTGTTGGGACCGTAAACACTGATATATAACTGGGTTGGCTGGTGCTTGATGAGTTTTTTAACCATACCTGGAATTGTCCCGTTTGTGACTAAAAAAGATGTGAGGCCTTTCTTTTTTAGATAATCAATCATTTCAGGCAGCTTGGGATACATTGTAGGTTCCCCAGTCAGGCTTATTGCAAAATGCAAGGGCTTTTCCATCTCCTTCAGCCTTTTTTCAACTGCGTTTTTGTTGCCTTTGAATCCCTGCAGATATTCTATGTGGGCTTTTATGGACTCGTCTACAATAAGCTTAGGATCATCTACTTGACCTTGCCACTTTGGCCATGTATAATCAATATTGCGCCAGCAGAAGACACATTTATGGTCGCAATAAAATGTTGGAGACATCTGCACGCATCTCCAGCTCTCTATTCCATAAAATGTGTTTTTGTAGCAGACATCTTTTCCTGTCAGGGATTTTTTGCAATACTCGCATATCTTGACAGCAGAATGGTTTCCTACTAAACGATAGCCTTCCTTGTATCTTTTTTTATTCTTAAGGTCTTTCTCTTCTTTGATTTGTTTTGAAGCTTTCATTTTGTAGTGTTTTGTATTTTAGGTTTTGTTGAAAAAATCCAGTTCGTGCTTATGCGGGGCCT